>Ga0138256_10001338_pt1 | contig 26561 bp, 26 predicted proteins | sample KNB2016incub_MG_FD_105486 | JGI IMG/M metagenome (GOLD analysis project Ga0138256, IMG submission 105486) | Active sludge microbial communities from wastewater in Klosterneuburg, Austria - KNB2014incub_MG | ecosystem: Engineered > WWTP > Activated sludge > Unclassified | place: Austria...
AGCGCCGGAGACAGGCGAGCCGGCCGTTTGCTATTGTCACCGCCCTCAGCACCGGGCACACGATACCGAGCCGATGAACCTTGGCGAGCGCTTCCGCCTCACCCTTTTCACCAACCGCCCGGCACTGGCTGGCGCCGCAGATCGCGCCGGAGTGGACCGTATCGGCCCAGACCTGGAACGCCTGGGCAAGCTGGAACGCCAGCGCGGGATGGGCACCTGGATTTCCGACCACACCGAGGCGGACCTCCCGAACGTTTTCGCGGCGCTAGGCCGCTCGCAGCGCTTCGTGCGCTGCAATCCGCCCCACGCTTGCCTCGCGCAGGAGATCGAGCGCCTGGTCGCTTGTGGCGCCCAGGTCATCATGCTGCCGCACTTCCATTCGGTCGGCGAAGCCGGGCATTTCGTGCGCGCGGTCGATGGCAGGGCGAGGACGGTGCTGCTGGTCGAGACCGTGAGCGCGGCATCCCGGGTCGGGCAGCTGTGCCGGATCGAGGGCTTGGACGAGATCCACTTCGGGCTGAACGACCTGTCGCTGGACCTCGGCGTGAAGAACCACTTCGCGGTGCTCTGCAGCACGCTGCTCGAAGACGCCTGCGCGACACTGGCGGCGGTCGCTTTCCCCTTTGCCGTAGGCGGCATCGGCCGCGCGCTGGACGCGACGCTCCCCGTTCCCTCCGAGCTCGTGTACGCGCAATACCCGCGCCTGGGCGCGACCGGCGCACTGGTGTCGCGCGTGTTCTTCAAGGACCTGCCGGAAGAGCAGTTCGCCGCGGCGGTGACCCGGGCCCGCGAGCGGCTGACGTACTGGTCGCAACAGTCCGCCGGCAGGCTACGCGAGGCCCGCGAGGAACTGGATGCACTGGTGGTGGCAGGCATGAGCCGGGCCGGCCGGTGAGCGGCGCCGCGCCGCCGCCCGGGGCCGTGTCGCGCTGGAGCGCCTGCTTCCAGGCGGGCCGGCTCGACGAGTGCCAGCGGCTGGCGCAGGAGCTGGTCCGGGACTGCCCCGATTCGGGCAAGGCCTGGCAGCTGCTCGGCATGAGCCGCTTCGCCCGGGGCGACCTGCGCCAGGCGCTGGCGCATCTGCGCCGCGCCGCGGCAATCGAGGGCGGCGACCGCTCGATCTGGGACAACCTCGGCATCGTGCTGCACAAATCCGGCGATCATGCCGGCGCACGCGCGGCGTTCACGACGGCACTGGCGCTCGCACCCGCCGCGGCGGGCATCTGGTCGAACGCCGCGGGCAACGAGCTCGACGCCGGCAACGCCGCCGAGGCGCAGCGACTGGCGGCCAGGGCGGTCGCCCTCGCGCCGCAACTCGCCACCGGCTGGCTGCAGCTCGGCAACGCGCTCTCGCGGCTGCAGCGCAGCGTGGAGGCCGAGGCCGCGCTGCGCGAGGCGCTGCGCATCCAGCCCCGCCATCCCGATGCGCTGATCAGCCTGGGCACGACGCTGGCGGCGCAGAACCGACTGCGCGAAGCCTGCGCGGCGGCGGAGGCGGCGCTGCGGATCGACCCCGGCCTTTCCCGCGCGCACGTCAACCTCGGCAGCATTCACGACCGACTCGGTGACACTCGGACCGCGCGCGATCACTACCGCAAGGCCCGCGAACTGGATCCGGCGGACCTCGGCAGCTGGAGCAGCGAGCTTTACTGCCTGTCACACGACGCGAGCCTGGACGCACAACAGGTCTTCGACGCCCACAAGGCATTCGGCGAGCAGGCCGAGGCCCGCTTCGGCACGCAACCGGCGCCGCATGCGAACGACCGTGATCCCGCGCGCCGGCTGCGCGTGGGCGTCGTGTCGGGCGATTTCCGGGATCATCCGGTGGCGCGCTTCCTGGAGCCGGTGTGGCGCGAACGGGATCGCGCGCAGCTGCAGCTCCTCGCCTACGACACCAACCCGGCCGCGGACGCCATGGCGCAGCGCCTGCGCGCGCTCGCCGACGCGTGGGCCGACGTGTCGACGCTCAGCGACGAGGCGCTCGCGGCGCGCATCCGCGCTGACGGCATCGACATACTCATCGACCATTCCGGGCACACGGCCGGGAACCGCCTCGGTGTCTTCGCCCGCAAGGCCGCGCCGGTGCAGGTGATGTGGGTCGGCTATCCCGGGACCAGCGGCCTGCGCGCGATGGATTACCGGTTGGTCGATCCGGTGCTGGCGCCGCCCGGGCGCTTCGACCACCTGTTCATCGAGCGCCTCGCCTACCTGCCCGTCATGCTCGTCTTCGGCAAGCCCGAGCGGTTGCCGGCGCTGACGCCGCCACCGCTCGCGCGCAACGGCTACATCACCTACGGCAGCTTCAACCGGATGAACAAGCTCGGCGACGCGGTGATCGCGCTGTGGGCTGAAATCCTCCGGCGCACTCCCGGATCACGGCTCGTGCTGGGCGCCGTGACCGACGATGCAGTCGCCGAGGCGCTGCGCGGGCGCTTCGCGGCCCGCGGCATCGCGCACGGGCGCATCGCCTTCCTGCCGCGCCTCGACATGGCCGGCTACCTCGCGGCGCACGAACGGATCGACCTGCTGCTGGATGCCTTTCCGTGGGCCAGTTCGACGACGGCCCAGTTCGGGCTGTGGATGGGTGTGCCCACGCTGACGCTGGCAGGCGATTCGCTGGTGGCGCGCCTCGGCACTGCCGCCATGTCGGCAGCCGGGCTGGACCGGTTCGTGGCCGGATCGGCGCCACAGTATGTTGAAATTGCAGTGCGCACGGCGGCGCAGCCCGACGAGCTGCAGCGCCTGCGCTACTCGCTCAGGAACCGGCTCGAGGAAGACCGCCACCGCGTCCCGGCGCAGGTAGCGAGGGCGCTGGAAGTCCGACTGCGCCAGATGTGGCAGCGTTGGTGCGCCGGACTTGCTCCGTGCGTGCTGGATAGCTAAGGAAACCAGGAGGCCTCATGGGCAACGACGGCATCAAGGACACGCAAACGGTGGCAGCCGACGGCCGCATGCTGCGCGAGCTGATCGACGGTGTGCATCTCCACGAGATGCAGAACATCATCACGCGCAACGGCACCACCACCGAGGTGGTGCGTCGCGACTGGGACATCGGCCGCCTCGCGATCAACCACATGATCCACGTCACGCTGCGTGCGCACGCCATCAGCGCGTGGCACAGTCACCACCTGCAGACCGACAGGATCTTCGTCACCGACGGGACGTTGCGCATCGTGCTGTTCGACGACCGGGAGGGCTCGCCGACGAAGGGCAAGCTGGACGTGCTGCACCTGGGCCGCATGCGCCCCGCGACGCTGCTGATCCCGCCCTTCGTCTGGCACGGGATCCAGAACCTCGAGAACCAGGCCAGCAGCTTCGTCAATTTCTTCGATCGCGCCTATTGCTACGAGAACCCGGACGAGTGGCGGCTGCCGACGGACACCGACGCCATTCCCTACCGGTTCGCGCCCGACTGAACGGGCGCGGCGCCCGGTGCGGGATCAGTTCTTCACCTGCAGCATGTACTCGGCCACCGCGAGGCGTGTCGCCGCGTCGAGGTAGTTCTGCGGCGGCATCTCGGGATAGTCGTCGCGCTTCTTCACCGGGTTGGCGATGTAGTCCGCGAGCCCCTGCGGATTGTCCATGTACAGCGCCTGTATCACCTGCACCGGCGGGCCGATCATGCGCCCGGTATAGATGTGGCAGCCACTGCAGACGCCGAGGTAGGCGATCTTGCCGCGCTCGTCGGGCGCGATCACGCGCGCCGGCACCGGCGGCAGCAGGTAGGTTTCGGTCGCCGCGGTGTTGCTGAAGTCGCATTCGGCGAAATCCTTCACGCCGACGGTCACGTAGCGCCCGCGGTTGCGGATGCAGCTGCCGGGGCTGGGACCGACGCGCACGATGTCGGGATTGCCTCGCTGCAGTTCGGTCAGCATCAGCGCCTTCACCTCGGGGATGGTGTCGTAGCCGTTGTCGAGCATCGTGTTGTCGAGGATCTTCACGCGGTCGGAGTTCGGCTCCGACTCCGGGTCGACCGTGATGTTCGCGGCGTTCGCGTGATCGGTCACGAGGATGCCCGCGGTCTTGTTGTCCGAGATGATGTTGCCCTCGATCACCACGTCGTCGGCGGCCATGATCAGCACACCGGTGCCCGGCGGGATACCCGCAACCGTGGAGCCCGGCGCGCCGAAGTTGTCGTGGTTGTTCCCGACGATGAAGTTGTGCCGGATGATCACGTCGAAGGTGGTCTTGATCGGCAGCCCCGGGGTCACGAAGGCGAGTATCCCGCCGGTGTTGTTGTGCACGTAGTTGTTCTCGACGATCGCGTGACGGCTGTTCTCGATCTCGATGCCGGCCACGCTGTCGAAGACGTCGTTGTGCGCCACGTGGATGTTGTCGCTCATGCCGACGTAGATCGCCGCGTCCTCGATTCCCGAGACCACGTTGTGCTCGACCACCCCGTTCTGCCCCAGCTGCGGGAAGATGCCGTAGACGCCGGTGTCGACGATCAGGTTGTTGCGGATCTCGAAGTTGTTGCCGGCCTGGCTCATGATGCCGTTGCCCTTGTACTTCGTGATCGCGAGGTTCTCCACCACCACGTTGTTGCCGGAGTACAGGATCGCGTCGTTCAGCTTGCCCTGGCCGTCCAGAACCGCGCGCCGGCCTTCCTCGATCACGCCGATCAGGCGGATGCCGTCCTTGTCGATGTAGACGGTCTCGTGATAGGTTCCCGGCAGGACCTGGATCGTGGTGCCGGGCGCGGCGCGCTTCACCGCTTCCTGTATCGATTCGCCGTCCTTCACCACGATCACGGCCTCGCCCGCCGGCCCCGCCACCGCCTTGATGTTGCCGCTCGCGACACCGGCCTTCACCGCCTCGGCCGCTTCGCCCTCGGCCTTGAAGCCACCGGCGTAGCTCGCTCCCGCGCTGCCGGTGGTCGCGGCCGGCAACGGTTGGTCCTGCTTCGCGAAATACATCCCGGCGCCGAAACCGGCCAGCGCCAGCACGGCGCCCACGACGATGCCCTTGTTCATCAGGAGTCTCCCTGTGGTTATCTGGTTCGCGCGGCGTGTGCCACGGCGGGGGATTTGGCCAGCGGCGAGTTGCCGACCGGCGGCAGCCCGGAGGGCACCGCAACGGGCACCTCGGGGCTGAAGGTCTCGTCGCTGAGCGCCTGCAGGAAATCGACCAGGCGGTCGAGCTCCTCGTCGTCCAGTTTCGGATCCCAGATATGCCAGTGCGGCTGCATCGCCACGCCGGGCGGGATCGCGTGGCCGCGCCCGCCGGTATAGAAAGCCACCGTCTCGCGCAACGTGGCAAAGCGGCCCGAGTGCATGTACGGCGCCGTCTGCGCGACATTGCGCAGCGTGGGCACCTTGAACGCACCCTTGAGCTTCGGTGCAGCGAAGGTTTTCTCGGCGCCCACGTCGAGCGGGCGACCCTCGGGCTCCGGGGTGCCGAGCACCGCGACCTGCTGGTTGGTGAACAGCGGCGGCGTGTGGCATTCGGCGCAGCGCGCCACGAAGGAGCGGAACACGTTCATGCCCTCGATCTCGCGCGGGCTCAGCGCCTCGTGGTATCCCTGCGCGTAGCGATCGTAGCGGCTGTTGAGCGAGATCAGCGAACTCTGGAACGCCGCGAGCGCCGTATAGACCTGATCGAGCGTCACCGCCTCGCTGTCGCGCGGAAAAGCCTCGCGGAACAGCCGCGCGTAAATCGCGTTGCCGCCCAGCGTCGACATCAGGCGCTCGGGCGTGTTGCCCATTTCCTTGTCCGAATACAGCGGCCCCGTCGCCTGCTCCTCCAGCGAGTGCGCGCGCGCATCCCAGAAAAAAGTCTTCAGGAAGGCGACGTTCCACAGCGTGGGCGCGGCGCGGCCCACGTCCTCGCCGTGCGGACCGAGCGAACGGGCGCGCCCGTCGCTGAAGCCCAGATCCGGGTGGTGGCAGCTGGCGCAGGACATCTTCCCCTCGCCGGAGAGCAACGGGTCGAAGAACAGGTAGCGGCCGAGGTCGATCTGCTGCGGCGTGAAACCGTCGCGCTGCGGCGGCAACCCGGTCTGCGTGCCGCCCACGCCCTTGCCCTCGAGGGAGTCGTAGAACTGGTACAGCGAGCGCAGCTCGCAGCGCCCGGCCGCGGTCTTCTCGAAGCTCGGCGGGCAGTGCTCGCGCAGCCGGAATTCCTCCGCGGGCGCAGCCAGCGCCGTGGCGCCGGGCAGCATGCCGAGCAGCGCGATACACGGGAGCCAGCGCATCGCGCGCTACTCCGCCGCGCCCTGCGCGGCGATGAAGCCCAGCACGTCATCGAGATCCTTCGCCGCCGGGAGCGCCGCGGACATCACCTTCATCTGCCGGCCGTACTTGTCATCCGGGTGCGCGCCGCGCAGCCCCTCGCGGAAATTGAGGTACTGGCGCTTGAGGTATGCCGTGTGCTGGCCGGCGAGGCGCGGCGAGAACAAGGCGGTGTTGCCCTCGGCGCGCCCGCCGTGGCAGGCACCGCACGAGGCCTGGTAGTAATTCGAACCGTTGCGCAGATCGGCGCCCGCGACCGGCGCCACCGCGGGCGGCGGGAACGAGGCAATGTACGCCGTCACGTCGGTCATCGCCGCTTCATCCGCGAGCAGCGCGGCGGAGGCCCGCATCTGCGCACCGGCGGTATCTGCGACATCGGCGCCGCGAATGCCCGCCTTGAAGTTGTGCAGTTGCCGCATGAGATACACCGCATCCAGTCCCGCCAGCGCGGGCGCCTGCAGCGCCTCGTTGCCGGCGCCGGACTCGCCGTGGCAGGCCACGCAGCCCGCGTAGAGCGTCTTGCCGCGCGCGGCATCCGCCGCCGCCGCGATTGCCGGAGCGCCGGTGGCAACCACCCATGAAAGGACCAGGCACAGGCGTTTCATCTGGTTATTCTCCGAAAGCCGCCCGCGGGCGGCACGCCAAAGTGGTACAGTTGTACCATTTCAGCAATTGCCGCCGCAACCGGAATTATTGCGCGGCGCACTCAGGCCTCGGAGAGTGTCGGCTCCAGTGCCTGCTGCAGGTGGCGCAACATCACGGCGCGGATCTCTACCGGCCCCTGCGCCAGCAGCGCGCCCTTCTCCAGCCCGAGCAGCACGCTGTTGGTGATCTGGGCGTCCAGCTCCGGCTGCGGCGAGCCGAGCGCGGCATGGAACCCGCGCAGGAATTCCAGGTGGCCCTGTTGCTGGCGTTCCAGCGCGGCGCGCAGGCGCGGCACGCGTATCGCCTCGTGCAGGAATGCGTACTCGAGCACGCGGTCACTGCGCAGGCGCTGCACCTGGTCCAGCACGTAGGCGCTCGCGGCGTCGGCCAGCGCCTCGGCCGTGCCGGCCACGCGCGTCTGGCTCAGCAGCGCCAGCACGCGCACCTGGAAAGCCTCGATGTCGCGGCGCTGTGCTTCCGACCAGTGCAGGAAGGACTCGATGATCAGGTCCTCGAGATCGCGGAAGTAATAGGTGGTGCTCGCCAGCGGCACCGAGGCCTCGGACGCCACCGCGCGGTGGCTCACCGCGCGCAGCCCGTCGCGTGCCATCACCCGCAGGGTGGCCTCGATGATGTTGTGGCGCCGCTGTACCGCGCTCGCGCGCGGCCGCGCCGGCTGTTTTTCTTCCGCGGATCGCATGCGCGGATTCTACAGGCTGAGGAACTCAGCTCGTAGACCGATTGCATTCGGACTTTGTGCGTTGCTCCGATTGCATTCGGACATTGTGTAGGTCCGGATTTATCCGGACGATTGTCCGGCTGAAGCCGGACCGCCCGACCCATGAGGGATCAGGCGATGGCCTGCCGCGCCGCAATCCAGTCCTGCCCCAGCGCCTCGGCGACGGCCTGGCAGGTGAGCTGGCCGCGATGCACGTTCAGTCCGTCCAGCAGGTGCGGGTCGTCCGCGAACGCCTTCCTGTAGCCCTTGTCGGCCAGCGCGAGCGCGAAGGGCAGCGTGGCGTTGTTCAGCGCGAAGGTCGAGGTGCGCGCCACCGCGCCCGGCATGTTCGCCACGCAGTAATGCACCACGCCGTGCCTGATGAAGGTGGGGTCGGCGTGCGTGGTCGGGTGGCTGGTCTCGGAGCAGCCGCCCTGGTCGATCGCCACATCGACCAGCACCGATCCGGGCTTCATCGCCTTGACCATGTCCGCGGTCACCAGTTTCGGCGCCGCGGCGCCGGGCACCAGCACCGCGCCGACCACGAGATCGGCGCCGGTCACGTGGCGCTGCGTGGCTTCGCGCGTGGCGAAGATCGTGTTCAACATGCCGCCGAAGCGGAAGTCGAGTTCCTTCAGTCGCGCGAGCGACTTGTCGATCACGGTCACGTGCGCCTCCATGCCCATGGCCATGCGGATCGCGTTGGTGCCGACCACGCCGCCGCCCAGCACCACCACCTTCGCGGCTTCCACACCCGGCACGCCGCCGAGCAGCATCCCCGAGCCGCCCTGCTCCTTCTCCAGGCAATGCGCACCGGCCTGTATCGACATGCGCCCGGCAACCTCGCTCATCGGCGACAGCAGCGGCAGCGTATTACCGGGACCGGTGACGGTCTCGTAGGCGATCGCGATGCAGCCCGAGTCGAGCAGCGCCCTCGTCTGCTCCGGATCCGGCGCGAGGTGCAGATAGGTGAACAGCACCTGGCCTTCGCGCAGCATGCGGCACTCGTGCGGCTGCGGCTCCTTGACCTTCACGATCATGTCGGCGCGCGCGAAGACCTCGGCGGCGCTGCCGACGATCTCGGCTCCGGCGCGGCGGTACATTTCGTCACTGAGGCCGATGCCGGCGCCGGCCATCGTCTCGACGATCACCACGTGGCCGTGATGCACCAGCTCGCTGACACTGCCGGTGGTCAGGCCGACACGGTATTCGTGCGTTTTGATTTCCCTGGGCACGCCGACGAGCATGGGTCGATTCTCCGGGGATGGAAGGATGCCGGTTATCCGGACTCTGCCAGTATAAGCAGGCATTGTGCGCGATGTTTCGCCGAAGGCCACCCCCGACGGGGTATGCTGCACAGCGCAAACGACAGCAGCCAATGGCTGCAGCGCAAAGGAAGGACAAGTGCATGGTTACACCGAAGACCCGCCGCCTCGGCTTCGTGCTACTCGTCGTCCTGGCGCTGCTCGGCACTTTCGCGTGGTACGCCTTCCAGCCGCGGCGCATCGACGACGGGCAGCCACCGTGGCATGCAGCGGTCGAGCAGCGCACGATCGAGGTCGCGGGCATGAGCCGCGAATTCCTCTACTACGCGCCACCGGGCCTCGCACGCGGGGCGCCGATGGTCTTCGTGCTGCACGGATCCATGGGCAGCGCCGCCGGAATGCGCGAGGCCACTGCCTTCGGCTTCGAGCGCATCGCCGCCGGTGAGGGCGCGGTCGTGGTCTACCCGCAGGGAATCGAGAAGCACTGGAACGACTGCCGGGGTACTGCGGACTACGCCGCGAACACACGCAACATCGACGACCCGGCGTTCTTCGAGGCCATGATCGGCTGGTTTGCGCGGGAACTCGGCGCCGATCGCTCGCGCGTGCTGGTTACCGGCCTGTCGAACGGCGGACACATGGCCTACCGGCTGGGGCTGGAGCGCCCGGATCTCGTGCTGGCGATAGCGCCGATGGCCGCGGGGCTGCCGGTAGCCGCCACGCGAGACTGCCGCGAGTCGGGCAAGGCGATTGCCACCGCGATCTTCAACGGCACCGAGGATCCGGTGAACCCTTTCGCGGGCGGCCTCGTGTCCATACTCGGTAACAGCAGCCGCGGCGAGGTCCTCTCATCGCAGGAGACCGCGCGCTTTTGGGCGCGACTTGCAGGGCACAATGGCGAGCCAACGATCGAGGAGATGCCCGATCGCGACCCCGACGACGGCACGCACGTGCGAATCGAGCGCTGGCAGGCGCCGGGTCACGCGGAGATCGCGCACTACATGATCGAGGGCGGCGGACACACACTGCCATCCCGAGGCACGCAACCGTCGCTCGCCACCAGTGTCCTGACCGGCCGCACCAGCCACGACATCGATGCCGCGCACGAGGCGTGGGTGTTCTTCGAGCGGCAGTGGCCGTAGCTCCGGACGTGGGTCCGGATTCATCCGGACAGATGTCCGCACCACCTGGATCCGGATTCATCCGGACAATGTCCGGTTGAAACCGGACCTACGTGACCACCCCATCGGCGCGCAGCGCGGCGATCTCCCGCTCGTCCATCCCCAGCACCTCGCCGAGCACGGCATCGGTATGGCTGCCCACCGCCGGGCCGGCCCACTCGGTGCCGCCGGGCGTGCCCTGCAGGCGCGGCATCAGCGCCGGGATCTCCAGCGGCTTGCCGTCGATCTCCACGCGCTCGAACAAGCCGCGCGCGCGGAAATGCGGGTCGGCGAACATGTCCTCGACGTTGTAGATCGGCCCGGCGGGCACGCGCTTTTCGTCCATCACCGCGAGCACCTCGGCGGCAGCACGCGCGGCGCACCAGGCGCCGATCGCGGCATCGATCTCCGTCTCGCGCTGCGCCCGCCCGGCATTGCGCGCGAGCTGCGGATCGTCGGCCAGGTCCTGGCGGCCGATGCCTTCCATCAGCCGCCTGAAGATCGAATCGCCGTTGCCCCCGATCACCACGAACCTGCCGTCGGCGCAGCGGTACGTGTTGGTGGGCACGATGCCGGTCACCGTGGTGCCGGCCGGTTCGCGGATCAACCCCGCGCCCGAGTACTCCGGCACCACGGCTTCCATCAGGTTGAACATCGATTCGTACAGCGCCACGTCGACCACCTGACCGCCGGCGCCGGGCAGCGCATCGCGCGCACGCAGCGCGATCAGTATGCCGAGCGCCGCGTGCAGCGCCGCGATGGTGTCACCGATGCTCAGGTTCGGCCGTACCGGCGCCTCGCCGGGAAAGCCGTTCAGGTAACGGAAGCCGCTGATGCCTTCGCAGACCGAGGCAAAGCCCGGCTTCGAGGCATAGGGCCCGTCCTGCCCGTACCCGGAAATGCGCGCGATCACCAGCCGCGGGTTGATCGCCTTCAGCACCCCGGGCGCCAGCCCCCAGCGCTCCAGCACGCCGGGACTGAAGTTCTCGATCAGCACGTCGGAGCGCTCCGCGAGGCGCCGCACCATGTCCTGGCCGCGCGCCTTCTTCAGGTCGACGCTGATGCACTTCTTGTTGCGCCCGAGGCTGCGCCACCAGTACGAGGTGCCGCCCTCGTCGAGCTGGCGCCAGCCGCGGATCGGGTCGCCCTCGGGCGGCTCGACCTTGATCACCTCGGCGCCGAAATACGCCAGGATCGACGCCGTGAACGGTCCCGCCAGCAGTTGCCCCAGTTCCAGCACCCGCAGCCCGGCCAGCGGCCTGGTCGCTTCGTTCATCGATGCCTCCGATACTCCCCGATCAGGGTTCACCCGCCACGCGCCCGGCCATCTCCGCCGCCACCACCGAACCCTGCGGCGTCGCGTTCACGTGATGCGTGACCGGCACCACCGTGCCCGTACCGGTTCGCAGCAGGTTGTATACGACCAGCGCGCACACGATCACGTGGATAAGCGCCACGAACAGCAGGTAGGCACGCGCGTCCACCACGTCCATCAGCCAGGCCACCAGCACCGGCCCGATGGCCGAGCCCGCCCCGTTCACCAGCAGCACCTTGCTGCTGGCGGCAACCAGTTCGTCGCCCCGCATCTGGTCGCCGGCCAGCGACACGAACACCCCGTACAGCGGAAAGGACAAGCCGCCGTAGAGGAACATCAGCGCGTAGATGGGCAACGCCGCGTGCCCGGGCATCAGCGCCAGCGCTGCGGCAATCACGCTGACCATGGCGCTCAGGCCCACCAGCACGCGGCGCCGGTCCATGCGGTCCGACAGCATGCCGATGGGCCACTGCAACAGCGTGCTGCCGACGATGGCCGCCGCCATGAACCACGCGATCTGCGATGGCTCGAAGCCGATCTCCAGCGCATACACCGGCCCGATCGCATAGAAGGCGCCGTAGCTCAGCGAGACCAGCAGGATGCCCACGACCGTGAGCGGCACCCGGCGCGTGAGAGCCCGCAGGCTGATGGCGGCGTGCTGCTCATGACGTGGCGCCGGATGGCGCGTGAGCATCAGCGGCACCACCGCCAGCGAGCCCAGCGCCGAGATCAGCACGAAGAGCTCGAAGCCGAGCGGATCCGCCGCCTGCAACAGGAACTGCCCCGCCGCCACCGAGCCCTGGCTGACGATCAGGTACAGCGAGAGCAGCCGGCCGCGGTTCGCGTTGGTGGCCTCGGCGTTCAGCCAGCTCTCGACGATGATATAGATGCCGACGATGCAGGCACCGCTCAGCAGGCGCACGATGGCCCACGCCACCGGATCCACGAACAGGGCGTGCGCCAGCGGGGCGAAGGAGAACAGCGAGGCCAGCGCCGCGAACACGCGAATGGGCCCGACCCGCGCAATGAGCCTCGGGGTGGTCCAGGAGCCCAGCATGAAGCCGAGGTAGTAGCAGGCCATCACCGCGCCGGTGACACCGGTCGGGAAACCCGACAGGCTCGCGCGCACCCCGAGCAGCGTGCTCTGCAGCCCGTTGCCCACGATGATGAGCGAAAGCCCCGCGAACAGTGCCCACAGGGAGAATACGACGCTGCGCATGACACGAACGACCTGTTTCTGAAGACGGCATGCTAGCAGCGGGCATGGGGGGTGGCCAGAATCGCGGTGCTGGACTACGACGGCGATTCCGGATTGGCGCTCGGGGCGCAGGCCTGAAAGAATGAACTGCTGGCGAGTTGCCAATGCGAATTCAGGGATCGCGCTCATGCCCGATGTAGATCTATCGCTGCGCCCGCCGCGACCCGGCGCGCGGCGCGCGCTGGCTGCCCTGTGCCTGCTCGCATTTGCGCACACGAGCGCAGCGCAACCCGGCGTGATCCGGGGCTTCGGCGACAGCCTGCTCGACACCGGGCGCGTCTGCGCGCGAACCGGATTTCCGTCCGGCGACTACGGCACCTGCAGCAACGGCAAGGGAACACTGCAATGGTTGCCCGATTACGCGCCACTGGTATTCGATCGCTCCACCAACCTCGCCGAGGGCGGCGCGGGCACCGGCGCATTCAACGTGGCGTCGCTGATCGTTCCCGACGCCGCGGGCGCCGCCACGCAGGTGCAGCGCTTCGTCACCTCGGGTGCCCGCATCGGCGCGACCGACCTCGTGGTGTATTCGGCCGGGCCCAACAATCGCTATCTGCTCGGGCCGGCGGGCCCGCTGTTCGGCTCGCAGTACAACCCGGCACTGAGCGGCGAGGGCCTCGCGGAGCGCTCACTCGCCGAGACGCATGCCAGCATCGGGGCGCTGATCGATGCCGGCGGCCGCAACGTGGTGGTATTCGGCGGACGCGCGCGCACCGTCGAAGGCTCCCCGGAGCAGCGCTACATGGCCGCGATGAACAACGGGCTTGCGCAGGCACTGAACGGCTTCGCGGGAGAAGGAGTGCGGCTGCGCATCTTCGATTTCCAGAGCATCTACCTGCGCGCCATCACGGACCCGCAACGCTACGGACTCGATGAGCCGTTCCTCTACAGCGACTACATCCACCCCACCGAAGCCGGGCATCGCCTGTTCGCGCGCTACATCGCCGCCCTCATTGCTTCCGCCGACGCCATTGCGGCACAGGTCGACACTGCCGAGGCGGCTACGCACGCGTTCAGCGATGCCGTGCTCGAGCGGCTGCAGGCGGTCCGCCCCGTTGCGTCCGCGTCGCAATCGGGTTTCGGGGTCTACCTGCAGCCGCTTGCGGTGCGCGGCGAGCGCGCGGATTTTTTCTCGGCCGACGGCGCGGCAACCGGTTTCGATTACGCGGTGGACGGACTGCTCGCCGGCATCGAGTACCGTGACGGCGCACAGACGCGCTACGGCGCGACGCTCGGCTACGCCGGCGCGGATACCGATCTCGATGATTCCGCCGGCACCTCCGACACCTCGACCACGCAGGGCAGCGTCTACCTATCGCACGATCGGGAGACCCTGTTCGCCGATGCAATCCTGGCCTATGCCGATCACGAGATCGACATCGAGCGGCGCGGCGTGATCGACACGCTGGTCGCGGATACCGGCGGCCGCAGCGCCTTGGCCGGCGCGCGCGCGGGTTACCTGTTCCAGCATGGCAATGTCCGTGTCGGCCCGCTGCTCACGCTCGCCTACACCGACACCGGGATCGACGGCTACTCCGAACGCGGCGACGATGTGCTGGCGCAGCGCGTCGGCGACCAGGGCCTCGAATCGCTGGAGATCGGTGCGGGGATCCGCCTGCGCGCGGCGCTGCGCCTCGCCGGATGCGCGGTAGAGCCGGCGCTCGACATGAGCCTGGTGAACGACGTGATGGCCGACGAGCGCAGGCTCCGCACGGCGAACGTCTTCGCTCCGTCGCTGCCGGTATACACGGTCATCGACGATGACGAGCGCGAGGACCGCTTCGCGCGCATTGCCGCCGGCGTGGGCTTCGCGCTCACGCAGGACCTCGCGCTGACGCTGGCTGCCAAGGCGCGCCTGCCGCACGAGGGCAACCACGAGTACGGCGTCAGCGCAAGCCTCGAGCTGGCGCTGCCCTGACAGGAACAGGAATTTCATGGCCATCGAACTCCCCAAGGAAATCCGGACCCGGGCTGTCGGATCCATCCAGCGCTATTTCCGCGAAAACATGGAAGAGCCGATCGGCAACATGGACGCCGAGGCCCTGCTCGATTTCTTCCTGCAGGAGATCGGCCCGCTCGCCTACAACAAGGCGGTCGCAGACGTGCAGGAACGTCTGCAGCTTCGCGTCTCGGAAATCGATCTCGAGGTGCACGAAGACGAATTCCCGTACTGGCACAAGTCCGGGCGGCAGGGCAGAAAATGATCAGACCGGGAGCGGGCTTCTTTCATGCCGGGGGGTCGGTCGTGGGCGAGTCGCACAGACAGGCAGCCGGAGCGCATGACGCGGGCTCGAATCGGCGGCTAGAATCCGCGGCGAACATCCTGAGGGGAGTCGTCCATGCACAAACCGAGCTTGCTCGAACGACTGCGCGCCAAGAAGCAATCGCCCCGACCCGCGCTGGGGCTCGCCTGGTACGACGAGGCCAACTGGGCGATGGTGAAGGCGACGGCGCTCGATCCCCACCGTTTGGAGAACTCCTTCGCCGAGTGGCTCGCAATGGCCACCCAGACGCTGGACCACCTGAAGCGCTCCGGCGCGGATGCCACGCCGGTGCACATCGTCGCGGCGGAACTGATCGCCTGGTGCCGCGCCTGCCGCAGACAGAACGACGCCGCGGCGCGTGCCGCGTACGTCGCAGCACGCATGCGGGTCCCGAAAAAGCCTGCAGAAAAGCTGCCATGATCCGCGCCGCGTTGAATCAGTTCGCCATTACCGTTTTCGACCCCGCGCGGGCCAATGTCGGCGCAAATCTTCCGCCCGTGACGGAATCCGGCATATTCGGGCCGAGCGAGGCGTAGCAGCCGCAATGCGGTATGCTCGCGCCACTACCAATCAAGATCAGGAGAGACTTCATGGGATTCTTCAGCAAGATCCTCGCAAAACTCGGCATCGGCCAGGCGCAAGCCGCCCCCGCACCCGAACCGGCACCCGCCGCCGCCCCGGTGAGCACGGCTCCTGTTGCACCGCCCGCGCCCACCCCGATCGCGATGGTGGACGTGGTCGCGCAACTCGAGCAACGTGCCGCGGCGAACCCGCAGAAGCTCAACTGGCGCACGTCCATCGTCGACCTGCTCAAGCTGCTCGAGATCGACAGCAGCCTCGCGGCGCGCAAGGAACTGGCCATCGAGCTGGGCTGTCCGGCCGACCTGATGGACGATTCGGCACAAATGAACATGTGGCTGCACAAAACCGTGCTCAAGCGCATCGCCGACAACGGCGGCAACGTGCCCCCGGATCTCCTCGACTGAGCAGGAACCGCCACACCACGCGAAGGAGTCACGCTCATGCAGATCACGGACATCATCGCCCGGATGGGCGGCTTGCAGTCGATGGCACGGGAACTCGGCGTCAGCGAAGCCCAGGCTGCGAACGGGGCCGAGGCCCTGCTGCCTGCCATCCTCGGCGGGTTCAAGAAGCAGGCACAGTCGCAGCCCACGGGGCTGGAAGGGCTCGGCGGGCTGCTCTCGCAGCTCGGTGGGGGCGGGCTGCTCGACGAGGTGCTCGCGCCACGGGCAACCAACCTGGAGCACGGCAACGACGTGCTCGGACAGATCTTCGGCTCCAGGGACGTGAGCCGCACGGTTGCGCAGAATGCGGCCTCGCAGTCGGGACTCGACCCCGCGCTGCTGAAGAAGATGCTGCCCATGCTGGCCATGCTGGTCGCGGGCTTCATGGCGAAGCAGGGCGACACGGGCAGCGTGACGCAGGCCGCGCCAGCGGGCGGAGGGCTCGGCGATTTGCTGGGAAGCCTGCTCGGCGGCCAGACCGGCGGCGCACCGGGGATCGCCTCGATGCTGGACCTGAACGGCGACGGCAACCCGCTCGACGATATCCTGCGCATGGTCGGCCAGGCGAGGCGCTGAACGACTACCCCCCGCACTAGCTGCGGGGGGCCTCCAGCCGAACTACTCCTCCCCGCAGACATTTACGAGCCGTCATGGAAGCCGGCCCGGGCATTGGATACACTCGGCCCCCCCAGCCTCATCGACAGCACAACAGGGAGCAGGACATGGCAACCGACATCGGCCGCCTGGGCGTCTGGTCGTTCATCGACAACCTTTCCGCGCCGGAGGCAGCGGCCTTCGCGCAGCAACTCGAAGCCTGGGGCTATTCCGCGCTGTGGATTCCCGAGGCCGTGAACCGCGACCCCTTCGCGATCATCGGTTACCTGGCGGCGAAGACCAGCAAGCTCATCTTGGCCACGGGCATCGCGAACATCTATGCCCGCGACCCGATGACGATGAAGGCGATTCGCAAGACGCTGGCGGAGCTCGCGCCCGGGCGCATCGTGATCGGGCTCGGCGTCTCGCACTCGCACCTGGTGCACAACGTGCGCGGGCACGAGTACTCGAACAAGCCCGTCTCGACCATGCGCGCCTACCTGGAAGGCATGGAGAAAGCCCTGTACATGGGCAAGGAGCCCGCCGAGGAAGCACCGCTGGTGCTGGCGGCGCTGCGCCAGAACATGCTGAAGCTGGCCGCCGAGAAGACCCAGGGGGCACACCCGTACTTCGTCACGCCCGAGCACACCGCGCGCGCGCGCGCCACGATGGGGCCGGATGCCTGGCTGTGCCCCGAGCAGATGGTGCTGCTGGAGACCGACCCGGCGAAGGCACGCGCGGTCGCGCGCAAGAACATGGGTATCTACCTGGGGCTGCCCAATTACCAGAACAACCTGCGCGAGTACGGCTTCGGCAACGCGGACTTCGCCGACGGCGGCAGCGACCGCGTGATCGATGCGATCTGCGCCTGGGGCGACGAGGCCACGATCCGCGCCCGCATAAAGGCGCACCATGACGCCGGCGCCACGCACGTATGCATCCAGGCCTTCCGCACGGACGGCGAGATGGGCCCGGACCTGCGCACGCTGGAACTGCTCGCGCCGAACCGCAAATAACCGGGGATTCAACCATGGTCGACGTCATCAAGCTCGGCATCAAGCGTCCGGTCACCAGGCCGTTGCTGCCCGACCCCGAGCCGCGCCCGGTCAAGTACACGCTGATCTCCGCGGACGATCACCTGATGGAGCCGCCGCACACCTTCGAGGGCCGCCTGCCGGCGAAGCTGCAGGAGCGCGCGCCACGCATCGTGGAGACCGAGGAAGGCCACCAGGTGTGGTCGATCGAGGGCAAGCCCTACTTCCAGGTAGGTTTCATGTGCGTGGCGGGCCGCTCGCGCGAGGACCAGCGCATGGAGCCCGCGCGTTTCGACGAGATCCGCGCCGGGTGCTGGGACGCGGATGCGCGGATCAGGGACATGGACATCGGCGGCATCTGGGCCTCGGTGAACTTCCCCTCGGGCGTGACCGGCTTCGGCGGGCACCTGTTCTCGCAGTTCCAGGATCAGGAACTGGGGCTCGCCTGCGTGCGCGCCTGGAACGACTGGCTGTTCGAGGAGTGGTACTCGAAGCACCCCGAGCGCATCGTGCCGCTGGGCATCACGCATCTCACCGATCCGGTGAAGGGCGCCGAGGAGATCCGTCGCAACGCCAGGCGCGGCTTCAAGGCCGTGACCATGCCCGAGCAACCGCACAACGTGGGACTGCCGCCGGTGTTCGACACCGCGCACTGGGACCCGATCATCCGCGCCTGCGCCGAGACCGGGACCGTGCTCAACCTGCACGTGGGTTCCGCCGGCTTCGCGAAGATGCCGCCCGGCGCGCCGCTGCTGGAACTGGGCGCAACGCTGTTCGGGCCGATGGCGCTCACCAGCTGCGCCGAGTGGCTGTGGAGCGGTTTCCCGGCGCGCTACCCGGAACTGAAGATCGCGATGTCCGAGGGCGGCATCGGCTGGGCCGCCATGCTGATGGATCGCCTCGATGACATCATGAGCCGCTCGGGCTACGGCGCGGGCTGGCCCGACAAGAAGAACTCGCCGAGCGAGGTGCTGAAACGCAACTTCTGGTTCTGCATGATCGAGGATGCCTCGACCATCTGCACGCGCCATCGCATCGGCGTCGAGAACATCCTGTTCGAATCGGACTACCCGCACGGCGACGGCACCTGGCCCGATACGCAGAAAGTGATCGAGCGCGTGCTGGGCGCGCTGCCGGTCGAGGAGATCCGCATGATCACGCATGCCAATGCGGCGAAGCTCTACCGCCACCCGCTGCCGGCGAAGATCGTGCCCTGAGCGCATCGATATCGGGGCGACCGAAACGTCCAAGGCTGCGGAGACAGCACACATGAAAAGACTGGGCATCATCGACTCGGCATTCATCAACATGGAGAACCCCACGGTGCCGCAGCAGATCGGCAGCCTGGGGATCTACGACCCCTCGACGGCGCCGGGCCATTTCGTGCGCTTCAAGGACGTACTGGCCAGCTTCGAGCGGCGGCTGCAGCGCCTGCCGCTGTTCCGCACGCGGCTGGTGGAAGTGCCGTTCGGCCTCGACCGCCCGTACTGGGTGCTGGATCCCGCCTTCGACGTGGAATTCCACATCCGCCACATCGCGCTGCCGCACCCCGGCGACTGGCGCCAGCTGTGCATCCAGGTTGCGCGCCTGCACGCGCGAGCGCTCGACATGAGCCGCCCGCTGTGGGAGGTGTACGTGATCGAGGGCGTGGACCGCATTCCGGGGCTGCCGAAGGGCTCCTTCGCGGTCTACACCAAGATGCACCACAGCATGGTCGACGGCGCCGGCAGCCAGAACTTCATGGCCGCGATACACGACCTCGAGCCCTCGCCGCCGAAGGACGCGCCGCTGCTGCTGCCGGCCAAGTCGCAGCTCCCCGACATCAGCGCCACCGACGTGCACCTGCTCGGCCGCACACTGCTGAATGCCCTGCCCGACACGGTCGCGCGCGTGCGCGCCACCATGGACGTGGCAGGCCGCCTGACACGCATGGCAGTGAAGATGGCACGCAAGGAGCTGCCGCCCGCGCAGATGCAGGGACCGAAGACGCGTTTCGATGCGCCCGTGGGGCCGAACCGCGTGTTCGAGGCGCGGCTGTTCGATCTCGAGGACCTGAAAGCGCTCAAGAACGCGGCCGGCATGACGCTGAACGACGTGGCGGTGGCCATCGTTGCGGGTGCGCTGCGCCAGTACCTGCTGGCGCACGGCGAGCTGCCCCGGGAGTCGGTGCTGGGCTCGATGCCGGTGAACATGCGCACCCGCGTGGGCGAGACCGGCGACAACAACCAGGTCGGCGCGATGACCGCGAAGATCCACACCGACATCGCCGACCCGATCGAGCGCCTGCACGCGATCAAGAAGAGCCTGGACGAGGCCAAGGCCTACATCGACACGCCGCTGGTCGAGATGTCGAAGGTCATGGGAATGCTGCCACCGCTGCTGTCGAAGCCCATCGCCGCGACCTACGTGCGCAACCAGCTGACCAGGCTGCTGCCGCTCGGCGTGGCGACGGTGATCACCAACGTCATGGGACCGCCCTTCCCCGTGTACTGCGCCGGCGCGCAACTGGTGCAGTTCTACCCGTTGGGCCTGCTGAACCCCGGCCTCGGCCTGTTCCACGCGGTGTTCAGCATGTCCGGCAATGTGAGCATCACGGTAACGGCCGACCGCGACCAGATGCCGGACCCCGAGTTCTACGGCGAGTGCATCGCCGCCAGCTATGAAGAGCTGCGTGATGCGCTGCTCGCCAAACCCGCCCCGCCCCGCCGCAAGTCCGTGGGTCGGGCTTCAGCCTGACCCACAATTCCCGTGCCTCATGACACGCGCCACTTGGTGTCTGTACACTCGCTCGCAACAGGCTCTTACCCGGGACAATCCGCATGCGCCAGCTCGGCATCATCGACTCCGCGTTCATCAATCTGGAAAACCCGACGGTGCCGCAACATATCGGGGGCCTCGGGATCTATGACCCCTCGACCGCTCCGGGCGGCTTCGTGCGTTTCAAGGACGTGCTGGCCGGCTTCGAGCGGCGGCTGGCGAGGATGCCGATATTCCGCACCCGCCTGGTCGAGGTACCGTTCGGTCTCGACCGCCCGTACTGGGTGCTCGACCCGCACTTCGACGTGGAATTCCACATCCGCCACATCGCGCTGCCCAAACCGGGCGACTGGCGCCAGCTCTGCATCCAGATCGCGCGGCTGCACTCGCGCCCGATAGACATGAGCCGCCCGCTGTGGGAGGCGTACATCATCGAGGGCCTCGACAACATCCCGGACCTGCCGAAGGGTTCCTTCGCCGTCTACACCAAGATGCACCATTCACTGGTCGACGGCGGCGGCGGGGCCAACTTCATGGCCGCGATACACGACCTCGAGCCCGTGCCGCCCGCGCCGGACGAATCGCGCGACCCACCGGCACGCTTCGGCGACCTGCAGCCCTCCGACGTGCGCCTGATCAGCAAGTCGCTGCTGCGCACCGGCACGCGACTGGTGTCGACCGTGAGGGGCACGGGGCGGCTCCTCGGCGAGTTCACCTCGATGGCCAGGCGCATACTGAACGAGGAGCTGCCGCCCGCCCAGCTCTCGAGCCCGAAGACGCGCTTCGACCAGCCCGTGGGCCACAACCGCGTGTTCGAGGCGACGCAGTTCACGATGGACGAGATCAAGGCGCTGAAGAACGCCGCCAACGTCACGGTGAACGACATCTGTGTCGCGATCGTCGCGGGCGCGATGCGCCAGTACCTGCTCGCGCACAACGAGCTGCCGGACGAGTCACTCGCCGCCTCGATGCCGGTGAACATGCGTTCACGCGTCGGCGAGACACAGGACAACAACCAGGTCGGCGCCATGCAGGCGCAGCTGCACACCAACATCAAGGACCCGCTCGAGCGCCTGGCCGCGATCAAGAAGAGCCTCGACGCAGCCAAGGCCTACATCGACACGCCGCTGGTCAGGATCGTGGCGCTACCGGGCGCCCTGCCGCCGCTGATCGCCAAGCCGCTCGCGCGCACGTACGTGCGCAACAAGCTCACGCGCTACCTGCCGATGGGACAGGCCACGGTGATCACCAACGTGCCCGGCCCGCCCTTCGATCTCTACTGTGCCGGGGCGCGCATGGTCACCTACTACCCGCTGGGACTCATCAACCCGGGCCTGGGCCTGTTCCACGCGATCTTCAGCTGCGCCGGCAAGGTCGCGATATCGATTACCGGCGATCGCGACCAGATGCCGGACCCGGAGTTCTACCGCGAGTGCCTCGACGCCTCCTACGATGAACTCCGCAAGGCGCTGCTGGGCACGGGCGTGACAGCGCCCGCGGCAAAGGCGAGCGCCAAGCGCACGTCGAAAGTCGCGCGCAAGTCACCGGCGAAAGCAACGCGTGCGGCGAAGGCGAAGGCGACGGTGAAGGCAAAAGCGAAGCCAACGGTGAAGGCGAAGCCGACGGCAAAGGCGGCGCCCAAACGCGCCAGGCGGTCACAACCGTAGGTTCGGCTTTACCGAACCGTGGGCTTGGATCGGCATTCATGCCGACTGGGGCCTTGTCGGGCTGAAGCCCGACCTACAGCACCCCGGTCAGAAATGACCGGTACGCAGCATCACTAGCGTGCAGGCGTCCTCGGTCTCGATGCCCGCGGCTCGCAGCGCCGCGGCGAGTTCCCCGTTCTCCGTGCCCGGATTGAAGATCACGCGCCGGGGCTTCAGCGCCTCGATCTGCTCGCGGTGCCGGCTGGAGATGGCCGGTCGCACGTAGAGCGTCAGCGTATCCACCGCGCCCTTGATGTCGCGCAGCTCCGCGACCGTGGCGTCGCCGTCGATCACGGCTTCCTTCGCATTCACCGGGATCACGCGATGGCCGTGCTCCTTCAGCAAACGCTGGGCCTTGAACGCGTAGCGCTCGGGATCCGGACTCGCCCCCAGGATGGCAACCGTTTGCGCCGCACTCATCGCTTCCTCCCGTACATCTGTCACCCGGAATACAACTCGACCCGTCGCGTCTCGCCGTTGTCGGCATGAATGCCATCAACCTACACGGAATACAGTTCGACCAGCGTCGCGAGGTCCTCGTCCGGCGGCGTGCGCAACGCGTGCTGGCGCAGCATTTGCGCCGCCAGTGCCGTGAACGGAACCGCCGCGCCTGCGGCCCGCGCCGCCGTCACGCCGGTGTCGAGGTCCTGTGCCAGCGTGCCGAGGCGTCCGATGACCGGCTCGAACTGGCGCACCGCCATGCGCGGCCCGAGGACCTGCACGGTCAGCGAATCGGCGTAACCGTCGGCGAGCGCCTCGGGCAGGCGCTCGGCGTCTATGCCGCTGCGCTCGGCGAAGGCGATGGCTTCCGCGAGCGCCAGCGCCGCGGCGCCGGCCAGCATCTGGTGACAGAGCTTCGCAACCTGCCCGGCGCCGGTGTCGCCCATGCGCGTGACGCGCCGCGCGATGCATTCCAGCAGCGGGCGCACGCGCTCGATGTCGTCCTCGTGGCCGCCGGCGAGCACGAGGAGTTCGCCCTCCTCGGCGGCCTGCGCGTCGCCGGCAACGGGCGCATCCACCCAGGCCATGCCGCAGAACTGCCCGAGCTCGCGCGCGAAGCGGCGTGTCTGCGCCGGGTCGATGCTCGAGAGGTCCACCAGCATCTGGTCGTCACTGCCGAAGGCCGCCACGCCGTCCTCGCCGAACACCACGTCCTCGACCGCCGCGGCATCGCCGAGGCACAGCAACACGAGGTCGGCGCGCTCGACCAGTTCCCCGAGGGTGTCGGCCATCTCCGCGCCGCGCTCGAGCAGCGCGTCGCAGGCCTGCGCGCTGCGGTTCCACACGATCAGCTCGCGGTTCGCCTCGAGCAGGCGCGCCGCGATGGCCTGGCCCATGCGGCCCAGCCCCACGAATCCGATCACCTCGTCGCCATCGAGCACGCGTGCCTCTCCTGCCTTGGTGGTCGTCGTGGAGCTACACGAGCGTGTCGGAAGGACCGAATATCGCGAGCAGCGTCAGGTCTTCCTCTATGTCGAAAAAGGAATGCTCGGTGGTGGCGCCGACGAACAGCACCATGCCGGCACCGACGTCGCGCTCCTGCTCGTCGATGCGCAGCCGCGCGCGGCCGTCGAGCACGACGTAGATCTCGTCCTCCAGGTGCGGCGCCTGCATGTCCTTCGATCCGGCCGGCAGCCGGTAGATCGCGCAGGAGAGGCTCTCGCCGCGCAGGAACTCCACGATACGCGGTTCGGTGCCGGCGACTTTCTTCTTCAATTCGTTGAGGTCGAAGGCTTTCCAAGCGCTTGAGGACATCTGGATGATCCCTGGTGACGGGTTGCAGAGGAAAACCTCACTTTAATGCGCAAGCGCCCCCGGTGCCAACCCGCCGCGCAGCCTTGCGTTCAGCTCTCGCGGTCCGAGTGGCGCGCGAGGCGCAGTTGCAGGTGCTTTTTCACGTCGGGCCACTCGGTGGCGAGGATGCTGAACATGACGGTGTCGCGCACCGAGCCGTCGCGGCGCGACGCGTGATGGCGGATCACGCCGTCCTTCCTGGCGCCGAGAGCGGCGATAGCGCGCTGCGAGGCGAAGTTGAAGTTGTCGGTGCGCAGCCCCACCACCGCGCAGCCGAGCGTCTCGAAGGCATGCGCGAGCAACAGCCGCTTGCAGCCCGTGTTCACGTGCGAGCGCTGGTGGCCGCGCGCGTACCAGGTGTAGCCGATCTCGAGGCGATCGATCGCGGCAACGATATCGTGATAGCGCGTGCTGCCCACGATCGCACCGCTGGCCAGATCGCGTACCGCCCAGGGCAGCATGTGCCCGTCGCGCTGCCCGGCCAGCGCCTGCTCCACGTACGCGATCGTCTGGCCGGGCTCCGGCACGCTCGTGAACCAGAGTTCCCACAGCCTGCCGTCGGCGGCAGCCGCGGCGAGCGCCGGCGCATGATCGGGCGCGAGCGGTTCGAGCCTTACGCCGTGGCCCTCGAGCGTCACCGGCGCGATCGTCAGCATGCGCATCCTCCCCTGGTGCCGAAGCGAGAATCAGAACGCGACACCCCCGGTCTGCGCACGTCGGGAGACCCTCACCCGCCTGCCGGCGCTTGCTGCGCGCGCGCCCGGTCCAGCGCCTCGTGCAGCAGAACCGCCCACTTGCGCAGCATGCGGTCGGCCTCGGCGCGGTTGGTGACGGAGTTCTGCCACATCATGCGCCCGGTGTCGCGCGCATCCTTCGGATCGACGGCGCGCGCCAGGATCTCCCCGCTGGCCCCGTCGTAGAGCTCCAGATAGAGCGTCATGGCGCCCGCGCTGGTCGCGAAGCTCCGGCTGCGGCCCGGCTCCATCGTGTCGGGCGCGGCCACGTCGAGATCGATGATCGCCGGGCGCAGCACGAGTACGTCGTCGCCGCCCTCCTGCACCACCTCGTAGCCGCCCTTCTGCAACTCCTCGGTGAAGATCTTGCGCAAGTCCGCGGCGAGGCCGGTCTTGATCTTCTCCATATCCCTGGAGCTCACGCGCAGGGCACCGGTCTTGTGCTCGCGCTCCCAGTTCTTGCGAAACGCCACGTAGGCGTCCGTGATGGCGACACGCTGGTAGGGCGAAAGATCCACCCCCGGCTTGACGTAGAGAACCTTCACCTTGCCGGGCACGAGTTGCAGCCCGTCGTGGCTGGTTTGCGGCAGATCGGCCGCGTACGCGCCGCCGGCCAGCAACGCGAGCAGCAGCGGCGCCAGGTAGCGCGACAACGAAGACTTGAGCATGGGAACCTCCCCGGGCATCAGCCCTGACCATGGTTGGAGACAACATACCGGTAAAACGATAACGCAGTTTCCCGACGCCACGCCATGCCCTCCCCGGAACAGTCGCCGCCGCGTGGCAGGCGCTTGCGGCTTCGACCATAATGCGGGCATGAACAAGAACAACGACATCACCGCAGTCGTCGGCGCCGAGACCGACATCGCGCCGCTGGGGCGCGATACGCCCAAACCCGCTCACGAGCTCACCGCGGCGGAGGACCGCGACAGCGTGGACTGGGCCGCGGTGGAATGCAGCCCCGCCTTTCGCGCACTGCTCGCCGCGAAGCGGCGCTTCATCGTGCCGGCCACGCTGTTCTTCGTCGTCTACTACTTCGCGCTGCCGCTCGCCGTGGGCTTCCTGCCCGGGCTCATGAGCACGCGCGTGGCGGGCAACCTGAACCTCGCCTACCTGTTCGCCCTGTCGCAGTTCGTGATGGCCTGGACGCTGGCGGCGCTCTATGTGCGCGCCGCGGCGCGCTGGGACCGAATGGCCGCGGACATCGCCGCCACCGCGCGACGGATCGAGGGGAGCTGAGCATGTCGAGCACGCTGGCGATGTTCCTCGGTTTCGTCGCGATCACCCTCGCGGTGACCTGGTGGTCGGCGCGCCGCTCGAGCGGCGCCAGCGCCTATTTCGCTGCCGGACGGCGCATCACCGGCTGGCAGAACGGACTGGCGATCGCCGGCGACTACATGAGCGCGGCGAGCTTCCTCGGCATCGCCGGCATGATCGCCTTCCACGGTTTCGACGGCTTCATGTACTCGGTGGGCTGGCTGGTCGCCTATCTCACGGTGCTGCTGATCGTGGCGGAGCCGTTGCGCAACTCCGGCAAGTACACCATGGCCGACGTGCTCGCCTATCGGCTAAGCCCGCGACCGGTGCGCGCGATGGCCGCGCTCAGCACGCTCACCGTGTCCACGTTCTACATGATCGCGCAGATGGTCGGCGCCGGTTCGCTGGTCAAGCTGCTACTGCCCGGGGTGAGCTACGAGATGGCCGTGGCCGCGGTCGGCGCGCTGATGATCGTGTACGTGGTCTTCGGCGGCATGCTCGCCACCACCTGGGTGCAGATCATCAAGGCCGTGCTGCTGATGAGCGGCACGCTGTTCCTGAGCGTGCTGGTGCTGGCGCACTTCGATTACAGCTTCGCGGACTTCTTCGCGGCGATTGCCGCGGTGAGCTGGACCGGCGCCGACGGCGTCACGGTCACGAAGGACTTCCTGCAACCGGGCTCGATGTACAAGCCGCCCTGGGGCGCGATCGAGCTGCTGTCGCTGGGGCTCGCGCTGATCTTCGGTACCGCGGGACTGCCGCATATCCTGGTGCGCTTCTACACCGTGCCCGATGCGCCCACGGC
>Ga0138256_10001339_pt1 | contig 26559 bp, 26 predicted proteins | sample KNB2016incub_MG_FD_105486 | JGI IMG/M metagenome (GOLD analysis project Ga0138256, IMG submission 105486) | Active sludge microbial communities from wastewater in Klosterneuburg, Austria - KNB2014incub_MG | ecosystem: Engineered > WWTP > Activated sludge > Unclassified | place: Austria...
CAATGGCTAAACCAATACCCTGTGTGCTGCCACAAATAATTGCATTTTTTTCTTCTAAAGAGAGATTCATACCTTCAAACCTAAAGAAAATTGTTGTAATTTTTCGCAATTAAAAAAGCTGAGTAGAATTCATGCAGATGAAGAGTGCGACGCAAGAGACGATGCCATGAAATACTGAAGCCTGCCTACATAAAAATTTCGGTAGGTAAACTGGATAACAAAAAAATCTATACTATGCCTGTACTTGCTCCTTTTAATTTGAAAAAATGGATCGCTGACAATAGAGACCTTTTAAAACCTCCTGTTGGGAATAAATGCATTTATGTAGATGCGCAGAACTTTATTGTGATGGTGGTTGGCGGACCAAATGCCCGTAAAGATTATCACTACAACGAAAGTGAAGAACTTTATTACCAGGTGGAAGGAAATATTGTGTTGAAAATAATAGATGAAGGTGTGCCAAAAGATATTCCTATTAATGAAGGTGAACTATTTTTGCTGCCGCCAAAGACTCCACATTCACCACAGCGGGGTGAAAATACAGTTGGCTTGGTGATTGAAAAAGTAAGGGAAGATGAAGAAGAGGAGAAAGATGCATTTCTTTGGTTCTGTGAAAACTGTGGTAATAAATTACACGAAGACAGTTTGTTTGTAAAAGATATTGTGAAGCAATTGCCACCGGTGATGGATAAATTTTGGGGAGACGAGGAATTACGGACTTGTAAAAAATGTGGGACAGTAATGCAACCACCAGTAAAAAAATAGTAACCACCTTTATACACCATTTCAATTTATTTTCGGATATGAAATTTTTGCTTTTAAGTTTTTCATTTTTTTATTGTTCATCTTTTTTATTTGGTCAATCCATCAGCAAGAGACAAACCGTGTACCTTGAATTGGGAGGCAATGGATTATTTACATCGGTAAATTATGATTTTCAACTAACAAAAAAACCAGGCTTGGGTATAAGAGCCGGGATTGGTTTTTATTCATTAGACCCTTTTGTGTTGACAATTCCGGTTGGTGTAAATTATCTATTTGAATTGCAACAAAATAAATCATACATGGAACTTGGGCTTGGTGCTACCTGGACAAAAGAAAACGTTTCGCTATACCTTGAGCCAGATCTGAATAAAAAGCGAACAAATTTTGGGAACTATTTTCCGACCATTGGATACAGGAAGCACACCAAAAAATCATTTATGTGGCGGATGAGTTTAACACCTCTAATAAATCAAAATGGGTTTCAACCTTTTTTTGGTGGTTCTTTTGGCAAATTATTTTAAGCTGCATTTTAATTACTACAAATGAAGATTGATATACATACTCACATTATGCCGGAGAAGATGCCGAACTGGACGGAAAAGTTTGGCTATGGCGAATTTATACATTTGGAACATCGCAACTGTGAAGCTTGTATGATAAAGGGTGATAAACTTTTTCGTGTAGTTGAAGAGAATTGTTACCAAACTGAAGCTCGGTTAAAAGATATGGAAGACACTGAGGTGAATATGCAAGTGCTTTCTACTATTCCGGTGTTATTTAATTATTGGGCGAAGCCAGCTGATGGTTTAGAAACCTCTAGATTTCTGAATGATCATATTGCCGAAACAGTTTCAAAAGAATCGCATCACTTTATTGGATTGGGAACAGTTCCTATGCAGGATGTTGATCTTGCTGTAAAAGAAATGGAACGATGCATGAAAGAATTAAGAATGCCGGGATTGGAAATAGGCTCTAATATCAATGGCAAAAATCTTTCTGATGAATCTTTCTTTCCTTTTTATGAAGCTGCAGAAAAAATGGATTGCTCCTTATTTATCCATCCGTGGGAAATGATGGGCTCTGAACAAATGGAAAAATATTGGTTGCCTTGGCTTGTTGGAATGCCGGCAGAAACTTCTAGAGCTATTTGCTCAATGATTTTCGGTGGTGTATTTGAAAAATTCCCCAAACTGAAAGTTGCCTTTGCACATGGAGGTGGCTCCTTCCCTATTACTATTGGCAGAATAGAACATGGCTATAAAGTACGGCCCGATTTAGTTGCTATTGACAATCCTATTAATCCAAGAAATTATTTAGGAAAATTTTGGGTTGATAGCTTGGTGCATGATAGAAAAGCTATGGAATTTTTGATCGATCTGATGGGCGAAGATTTTATTTGCTTGGGAAGCGATTATCCTTTCCCATTGGGAGAACATAAACCCGGCAAACTGATCGAGAAAATGGACCTCGGGAAAAAAGTAACCAATAAGCTGCTTTATAAAAATGCAGTGGAATGGTTAGGATTAAAGAAAAAAAACCTACCTGAATTCTATTAGGAATTTACTCACTAAAAAGATTCGGATAGTCAGATATAATTCCATCTACTCCCATTTTTTTATATTTCTGAATTTCCTCTTTTGTATTCACCGTCCAGGGGATTACTTTTATATTCTTTGCATGACAGCTTTCTATTAGCTTATCATTTACAAGCTGATAAGCAGGACTATAAATTGTTGGAGTAAAACCCAAATCCTTTAACTGCCCTTCCAGATTTCTCTTATCAAAATCCTCAATCAGCATGGCCGTTTTAATATGCGGATATTTTTTATGCAGGTACTGCAATGTTCTGAAATCGAAAGACTGAATGATTACATAATCCTCAATATCCTTATCTTTTATAACAGCCATCAGTAATTCAACAAATTCCTCTGGTGCCGGATGAAAGATACCATCAGTCTCAGGTTTTGTCTTTGTTTCAATATTATAGTAAGGAAAAGGTCTTCTTCTTGTCATCATATCTTTTCTCACACTGTCAATCACTTCGCTCAGTAATGGTTTTACCACTTTCATCTTTTTTTGCTGTGGAAATCTTGGATGTGGCTTCATTCCAACATCATATTTTTTCACCTCCTCATACGTCATGTTATAAATCTTCAATGACTTTTCTTCCGCTTCTGTAACAAAAGAACCATCAGGCTTTGTGGTAATTTCATGATTAAAAAAAGGCTCATGTGATAGTACTACCTTTTTATCTTTTGTAATTACTACATCTAACTCCAATGTTGTTACACCCATTCCCAATGCATTAATCATTGCAGGCACGGTATTCTCGGGCATTAATCCACGGCAACCTCGGTGGCCTTGTTTATCAAACTCGCCTTTTACGTAAGTGCTTTTATTTTCATCCTGCATTTTCTTTGAATTTGAGCATGAACAAACAATTGCTATCAAACTAATCAATAAATATTTTCTCATGATTTAAAAACTTTAGACTTTCTGTTTTCCATTATTACAGCTATTTCCTCAGCGTCACCACCTTGCAACTTTAATTTATCTACAATGTTGTCATAACTTTTTTCATCTCTATCTTGACTTAGCTTAAAAACATGTTCTAAAGAAGTTACTTCTATTTCAAAAGCAACAATCGCTTTAATGAGTCTGCTTGTATATTCAACCGGCAAGTTATCAAATACAGTTGTTGAACTGGTATTATTATCTTCATAATGCAGGGTAAGCCGTTTCAGAATAGCAACCAGTTCTTCGTCATTTCCGAAACGGATAATTCCTATTGCATGAACACTCATAAAATTCCAGGTGCTGGCCTGGTATGGGTTGTCGTACCAAGTTGCACTGACATAACTATGCGGACCTGTAAATATTGCCAACACATTTTCATTTTCGACAAATGCTTTGTGATGGTCAGTATTTCTCATTATATGACCGGTAAGAAAAAATTTTCCGTCTCTTTCATCAATAAATAAAGGCACTTGCGTTGCTACAGGATTGCTTTCTGCATCACTGCCAGCAATAAAAGCAAATGGATGGTCACGGACGAATTGTTTTACAATTTCTTCATCTTCTTCATGATAGTAAGGAAGCTTATACATAAAATTGGTTGATGTTAAAATTCATTCCTTCAGGAATTCTGGTATTGAAAAGAAAAAACAGATCTAAGTCTCCCCTTTAGGGGAACATGGGGTTACACTGTTTCCGCAATCTTCTCTGCACTAATATTCGCATTCCGCATCGAAATACTTCTCACTACTTGTGCAGCAAATCCTTCAAATGCTTTTTTCGTAACCGCATCATCACTCATCATTACCGGCACACCCTGGTCACCGCCCTCACGGATGCTTTGCACCAATGGAATTTGTCCAAGAAAAGGAATATCATATTCATCTGCTAAATGCTTGCCGCCATCTTTTCCAAAAATATAATATTTGTTTTCTGGCAACTCAGCCGGCGTAAAATAACTCATGTTTTCTACCAGTCCGATAATCGGAACATTCATTTGCGCCTGACCAAACATGGCAATGCCTTTTTTCGCATCAGCCAATGCAACATCCTGTGGTGTTGTAACAATTACTGCACCTGTTACCGGCACAGTCTGCATCAATGTTAAATGTATATCACCAGTTCCCGGTGGCATATCAACAACGAGGTAATCCAATTCATCCCAATACACATCTGTTACAAATTGTCTGATGGCACTGCTCGCCATTGGTCCTCTCCAAACAACTGCATTTTTTTCATCAACGAGTAATCCTATACTTATTAGTTTCAATCCGTAACGTTCCAGCGGTGCAATCTTTGCTTTTTCTTCTCCCACTTCTATCATCATCGGCCTCTCACCTCTTACGCCAAACATTATCGGTACACTTGGCCCATAAATATCAGCATCCATCAAACCAACTTTTGCGCCACCTTGTGCTAATGCAAGAGCAAGGTTTGCTGCTACTGTTGATTTACCAACACCGCCTTTTCCACTCACCACCGCAATTATATTTTTCACTTTCGGAAGCACAGTTCCGGGATCTGTTCTTTTTGTCGTTGTGTTCGATGTAAAATTCACTTTTACCACCGCCTCTTTATTCACCAGTAATTTTATTGCATTAATGCATGCATTTTGCATCATCTCTTTCATCGGACAAGCTGGCGTCGTCAACACAATTGTAAATGAAACATTGTTGCCATCAATTTCCAGATCTTTAATCATATTCAATGTCACCAGGTCTTTTCCAAGATCAGGTTCCTGCACATTACCCAATGCTTCCATTACTTTTTCCTTCGTCATATTCCAAGTATTTGTTAAAAGTCAATTTAAAGCGCAAAGTTAACCATTGTACCGGGCAAATACTTTTACGAAATCAGCAACTTGTCATTATTTTTGACCCAGTGAAAAAACATTTACTCTTTACAGGATTACTTTTTTTAATCCTTACACAAGCAGCCAAGGCACAATTCGAAACTTCCAGAGATTCTGTGGTGCAATTATACGGTGTCGTAATGACGGCGGACAGTCTTGTAGGCATTCCTGCCGTAAGTATTATTGTAAAAGGTCAGAACCGCGGAACCATCACCAACAATCAAGGTGTTTTTTCAATTGTTGTTTTAAAAGGCGACCAAGTTGAGTTTTCGCATGTCACTTATAAATCAAAACTTGTTACCATCCCTCGAAATATTGATGGCAACCAATATAGCATGGTGCAGTTGATGGTGATCGATACTGTTTATCTTCCAGCTACCATCATCAAACCAAGGCCGACCCCTCAACAATTTGAAAGAGACTTTGTAAAAACCAAAGTTCCTGATGATGATATAGAAATTGCACGGCAAAATACCAGTGCAGCCAAGCGACGCATTTGGTTAAAAACAATTCCCGGCGATGGTGGCGAAGCTACCCGCATACAAATGAATAAAGTGGCCAACCGTGCCGTGTACCAAGGTCAAACACCTCCTATGAATATTTTCAACCCTGCAGCTTGGGGCGAATTTATACAAGCATGGAAGCGAGGGGATTTTAAGAATAAGAATTAATGCCCCTGTCCCCTAAAGGGGAACTTAGATTTGTCATTCCTTTTTTCTTTCGAATTATCAAGAAAGCAATTGAAAACTATTATTTAGTCATCAACTGTACTACTATCATCGTCCCTTGCGTCGCACACTTGTACTGTATATCGCTATTCAGCTTCTGAATAATTAACTTCTTACATTTGTATTAATCATTCACTTTTACCTAAAGTGAAATTTGCACAACTCCCCTTTAGGGGAAAAAGAAAAACTACACTTTATGAATCTAAATGGGGGTTTTGTATCCGTAATAGGTGCCGGCACAATGGGTAATGGCATTGCGCATGTGTTTGCACAGGCAGGTTTCAACGTAACAATCGTAGATGTATCGCTGGCGCAATTAGATAAAGCCGTTGCTAACATTGGTAAGAACTTTGACAGACAAGTAGCTAAAGGCATTGTGACAGAAGAACAGAAAGCAACTGCATTAGCTAATATTACCACTGAATCAAATATCATTGAAGGAGTAAAAAATGCAGAACTAATAGTAGAAGCCGCCACAGAAAATATTGATCTTAAATTGAAAATATTTGAGCAGCTCGATTTGTATGCTCCAAAAGAATGTATCCTGGCTACCAACACTTCTTCTATTTCCATTACAAAAATAGCGGCAGCCACCAGCCGTGCTGGAAAAGTAATCGGTATGCATTTTATGAATCCGGTACCGGTAATGAAACTGGTTGAGATCATTAATGGCTATGCTACTACAAAAGAAGTAACCAATACAATTATTGAACTAAGCAAACAACTTGGCAAAGTGCCTTGTGCTGTTAATGATTATCCCGGCTTTATTGCCAACCGCATTTTGATGCCGATGATTAACGAAGCCATTTACAGTTTGTACGAAGGTGTAGCTGGTGTAGAAGAAATAGATACGGTAATGAAACTCGGTATGGCACACCCAATGGGACCATTACAACTCGCCGACTTTATCGGTCTTGATGTTTGTCTTTCTATTCTGCATGTATTGCATGATGGATTTGGCAATCCTAAATATGCACCTTGTCCTTTATTGGTAAATATGGTAACGGCTGGTAAGCTTGGTGTTAAGAGCAGCGAAGGGTTTTATACTTTTACAGCAGGAAGTAAGGAGTTGGTGGTGAGTGAGAGGTTTAGATAATTCTTTGTATAATTATACATTGATTATCAACTGGTAATTATACATTGAGTTGCGTATATTTATGAGTGGTAAGCAACCCTCTAACAACCGCCCTAAAATTTGGAAGTAACTACTTTAAAAAGTAAACTGCTATGAATATCAAAACTATTTTTATTGCTACATTAGCTAACTTGTTTTCAGTGTCTTCATTTTCTCAAACCATTGACGATGCCAAAGATTTTCTTAAACAACAAATAGAGTCAAATCCAACAAGCGACAAGTATACTCAGTTCTTAGTGTTTGCAAATGAACTATCGAATGATAACGCAAGCTATTTTACTAAACAAAAGTTCGACCCATCAATTTATAAACAAGTTTGCATTCAAAGTGAGACTTTAAACTTCAAAGGAGAAAGCGTCACTACAAAGATTAATGCCTTTGATGTAAAAGGGATAAAGAACATTATAGTTACAACACAAGACCTTTATACGCAAATAACTATTTATCTAAAAGATGGATTCCCCAATGTGTTCAATGAGATTAGTGATGTAAACAAAACAACTGAAACTAATTATTTGAATAAAGCTATATTCTATATAAAACATAACAATAGTTTGGGAGAAAGAGTTGCAAAAAGTTTATTCTTTTTATCCAAGCAATACGGAGGAACTCCAACAGAAACCTCACCCTTTTAATATCAATCCTTTAAATTTTTTATGAAGCAGAGTAAAGAAGCAATTGACGAGTTAAATAAAAATTCTCTTCAACAAATACAAGACATTATTGACGAGGCAAAAACTTTACCAACAGGACCAGCCGGTGAAAAAGAAAACCTTGATATTATAAAACATTTAATAAAGAGGTTAGCATATCAACAGGTCAGTCTTAATGAAAAGGCTAAGTTGACAAATAATTTATTAATAATCCTTTCAGTTATTATGGCAATTAGTTCGTTGTTGTCAATTTGGACATTTTTTTTTCAATGCAAAAGCTAAAAAGGCTGCCTACAACAAAAGTATTGCTACAAATGAGGCGAAGCCGTGTTTCAGCAGTTTTAGCTTTTATCGGCAGCGGTTGCCGGGCCGGACACAGCAGCAAATATCCCATCTGCAGCAATACTCGGCCGTAATCTCTGATCTTCGAAGTCTATAACTTTGAACCTATAAGTTATCTTTCTGTTTTAATTTAAAGTAACTATGTCTATAACTACATCACTAAAAAACTTAATTGGCCAAACCGACATCTACCTTCTTGATCAAATCATGAAAGGAAGATATACCGAAAATGAGAAGATACTCGATGCAGGTTGCGGCGAAGGCAGAAATATGCACTGGTTTCTGCAAAGTGGTTTTGTAATTTATGGAACAGATATAAATGAAACAGCTATCGCTCAATTAAAATCAGCCAATCCAGATTCGCCGGCAGAAAGGCTACAAGTTGCAGCCGTAGAAAAATTACCTTTCACCGATAATTATTTCGACCATATTATTAGTAGCGCCGTTTTACATTTTGCAAATAGCACAAAACATTTCAAAGCTATGCTTACAGAAATGGTAAGAGTATTGAAAACAAACAGCTCATTATTCATCCGCATGACATCCGATATTGGTATTGAAAACAAAGTAAAGCCAATCGGCGACGGCGTTTATATAATTCCTGATGGCTCTAAACGATTTCTCTTAACCAAGACTTTACTGAAAGAATGTATGCAGGAAAATAATCTCTCCTTTTTAGAACCTTTAAAAACAGTAAATGTTGACGACCTACGCTGTATGAGTACATTGGTATTGCAAAAGAATTAAACACTCTGCGTCTCTGCACCTCTGCGGTTATATTTATATTTGAATTGCCTCTACTTCCACTCCTCTTAAATCGTTCAGCTTATTCTCCACTTCCGCCAACCAGTTTTGCGGCACTCCAATATTCATAGAACAGAATAATTGCATCTCTTGCTTTTCTACCACACAGTCAAACTGCTTCACCACCATCATCACTTCATTCATTTGAGTATAATCAAATTGCAACTGAAAATGATGCAGCACCGGCTTTTGTACAATGGCTGTAGTTTGTAAAGCAAAAGCTGTTGTGGTTTTATAAGCTGTTATCAATCCGGGAATACCTAATTGTGTGCCACCAAAATAACGGGCAACAATTACCAGCACATTAGTTACTTGTTTGCTGTCGATTTGTCCCAGTATTGGTTTACCAGCAGAGCCGGAAGGTTCTCCATCATCACTCACCCGGTAAGTATTTCCGTCAAGCCCTAAACGATAAGCAAAACAATGATGCGTAGCTTTCGGATGTTCCTTTTTAATTTCAGCAAGCCGCAGTTTAAATTCACTCACATCCGCAATTGGGAAAGCATACGCAATAAACTTGCTGCCTCTTTCTTTAAATTCAGCAACAGATGGTTTTTCAATAGTATAGTAATGTGAGTCGGTAGTCATTATTCGGTGTTCGTTCTTGTATAATATTCGATTCTGTCAGAAAGTATCTTTTCTTCATTAACCATTAAAGCATCATTAAGATTCGGAGCAGCCAGCCCATTATTAACTACTAACTCTTCATTACTAATTACTCTTGCTTCATCCCACAAATCAGCATCAATAAAACTTTGCAACAGTTTTGCACCGCCTTCAACAATGACTGACTGAATATTCAATTGATATAATGCTTTTGATATTTCTGAAACGATATTTTTCTCTTTCTCAATCTTATAATAAATAAGATTCTCATTTTCTTCCTGTTTAACATTATTAAAAACTATTGTCTTTACTTTTTTATCAAATAGTTTCAAATGTAAAGGCAGCCGTAAGTTCATGTCAAGCACTAAACGTATTGGTGAATTCCCTTCCCAAAGTCTGGTGGTTAATTCCGGATCATCCAGCAGAGCTGTGTTTGTTCCCACAAGAATAGAGGCCTCTTCACTTCTCCATTGATGTACTAGACGATTTGAGTATTCGTTACTAATAAGTAGCCGTTCGACCTCCCCAAACCCCTCCAAAAGAGGGGCTTTAATACCCGACAGTGCAGAAGTCCCTTTAACATTCTTGTCTTTTAATCTAACAGACTCTAAAGTCCCTCCTGCGGAGGGATTTAGGGAGGTTATTTTTCCATCAGCCGTCTGTGCCCATTTCAAAATTACATAAGGTCTTTTCTTTTCATGAAAAGTGAAGAATCGTTTGTTCAATGCTTTGCATTCATTTTCCAATACTCCTGAAATAACTTCTACACCTGCTGCTTTCAACCTTTCAATTCCTTTACCCGGCCCGACCTCGTTATTCCGGCAGGCGTTCACTTCTTTAAACGGATCTCGACAGCCAATAACAACTTTTGGAATTTTATGCTGAATAATAAGATCGGCACAAGGTGGTGTTTTCCCAAAATGTGCACAGGGTTCTAAAGAAACGTATAGAATTGATTGGTTAATCAAATCCTTATCATCCTTGCTAACTGAAGCGATACAATTTACTTCTGCATGTGCTGCTCCATATTTTTGATGCCAACCCACGCCAATTATTCTGTCTTCAAACACAAGCACAGCTCCAACCATTGGATTCGGCGCAACGAAACCGGCTCCCTTTTTTGCCAATTCAAGGCAACGTTGCATATATTTTTGATGGCTATCCAAGATGTATTGCTGATTGATGCAAATATAACCGATTCCCATAGCGTAGTCTTTCAATTATTCTTGAAACAATCAGGTTGACAAATGGAACCACATAGACACATAAAAAACATAGACAATCACATAGGAAGTTAATCTATGTTTTATTACTAATGTGTACTATCTGTCTATGTGGTTCAAATAGAATTAAATTTGAAATTACCAACCACTTAGTAAGTTTGCCAATATGACGATGCAGGAAGCAACATATTTTTTATTGAATAAGCTTTGTACGATTTACGATAAAAGCGAAGCCAGTCAAATAACAGACTGGGTAATGGAACAACTCACCGGATCGAAAAAGGCAGAACGGATGGTCTATAAAAATGAAATTATTACTATTGAAGAAGAATTGCTATTACATCAATATTCAGAACGATTATTACAACATGAGCCAGTTCAATATGTTTTAAATGAAGCTTGGTTTAGTAATATGAAATTTTATGTTGATAAAAATGTGTTGATTCCACGACCTGAAACAGAAGAGTTGGTTGAATGGATTATCAGTAACTGTAAATTCCCAGTAGATGAATTAAAAATATTGGATATTGGAAGCGGCAGTGGTTGTATTCCTATTTCCTTAAAGAAGAGAATACGAAAAGCTGAAGTATGGAGCTTTGATATAAGTGAAGGAGCTTTGACTGTTGCACAAAAAAATGCTGGGGATTTAGGACAAGAAGTGAATTTTATTCAGCTTGATTTTTTAGACCAACATTCGTGGAAGAAATTGCCAAAGTTTGATATCATTGTCAGCAATCCCCCTTATATTCCTGAAAAAGATAAACAGACTATGCAGCCAAATGTGCTAGAATATGAACCTGCTACAGCTCTTTTCGTTCCTGATAATGACGCATTAATTTTTTATAAAGCGATAGCTGAATTTGGGAAAACACATCTTGAAAAAAGCGGAAGTGTTTTTATGGAAATCCATGAAAGCCTTGGAAAAGAAGTTGCTGAACTTTTTCAGCAAGCTAGCTATTCAACAGAAATAAAAAAGGATATGCAAGAAAAAGACCGGATGATTAAGGCCGGTCTTGTATAATTTATTTCAAAAGTATTGTTTAATCTATCCTTGCAACAACCTTTGCTGTATCTTTTTTAGCAATCCGCATAATTCGGAATACTTCGCCATAATAAGCAGTGGTATCAGCATTAATCACAACCGTAGGTGTATCAACAAAAGCTTTATATTTTTTAATCTCCATCCTAAGTAAAGAATCAAACATTCCTGATTCGATTTTTGTTGTGCCTATAAAATATTGCTGATTTTTATCAATAGAAACCATGATATTCTGTTTCGCCTTCACATCTTTTGTTCCTCTTGGCAATCCTACTTTCACCACATTCGGATTTGCCAATGTTGCCACGATAAGGAAGAACATCAAAAGGATAAAAAGAATATCATTCAATGAATCTGTAAAAACTTCAGCCGTTTCTTCTCTATGTCTTTTTCTGAATTTCATTTTCTTTTTTTAGTACAGGAAATTTATCTACTGTTTTTTATCGAGTTGGCTCCTGCAAAATATCAATGAAGTCTGAAGAAGCAGCTTCCATTTTATTGGCCGTTTTGTCAATCTGCGTCATCAGATAACTATAACCAAGATAAGCCATCAAACCAATTACCAAACCTGTAATAGAGGTAATCAATTTAGTATAGATACCACCAGCAATTGTTCCAACTTCAAATTCGTTAGAAGTTGTAATATTGGAGAACATCTGCATCAATCCCATCAATGTTCCTACGAAACCAAAAATTGGTGCTGCTTTTGAAACAACCGAAAGCACACCCATGTTTTTTTCCATTTTGTACATTTCCAATGTGCCTACATTGTCCATGCTTTTTTCGATGGCATCGATAGGTTTACCTATACGTTGTATTCCCTTGTCAATGATTCTGGCAACAGGGTTACTAGTGTTCTTCGCATAATTTCTTGCAGCTGTTACATTCCCACTCATGATATTATCACGGATGATATTCATAAAATTGGGATCAATCTTAGAAGCATTTTTGATACCAATACTTCTTTCTGCAAATACATATACTGCTGCTAGCAACATCATTCCCAACGGAATCATAATCCAACCACCGGTGGTTAATAATTCTCCAAAACTTAAATATCCATCGCCGTTTCTATCACCGGCTACTTTTTTTGTTACTTGTGCTACTGTGTCGACAATCTGTAGGAGGTCAATCATAATAATGGTTCTTTAGGTGTAAAAGTAGGTGTTGCCTTTTAATTATTTTTTTTGTGTTTTCAACAGTTCTTAATAAAGTTCGATAGAATCGTTATTAATGTTTCCTTGAACGAGAAAAATAGTGCCACGTTGTATGGGTTTATCAAGTTTTAGAGGAATTTAACAAGTAGCAGCAAAAAAAAAGTTCGAAGAATTTATTGAGAAATTACTTCATCAATAAATTGACCGAACCTTTAAAACACTTTACCAGCAACAGTTCTATTGTCCTTTTGTACCCGCTTGTTTTACCATCAGAGCCTGAATTTGTTTCATTGTCCCTTCCATTCCATCAGGGCTTCCATCAAGGAATATTACGTTGCCTTTACCGTATTCTGCAAAATTCTTTATCGCTTCTGTCCACATGCTGAATAGAATTACATTGGTATCAAGGTTAGCTTGCTTCATTTGTTCAGCAGCTTCTGACATGCCTGTTGCTACTTCTTTACGGAACAAAGCCACACCTTGTCCACGAAGACGAGCGGCTTCTTTTTCTGCTTCAGCTGCAATTTTAGTCGCATTACCATCAGCCTCTGCAGATTTTGTTTTAGTAATTAATAATGCCTGCCCTTCATTCTCCGCAGCAGCTTTCAGATTATTACTAGCAACGACTTTACTCATTGAATCAAGAATTACTTTGTCGAATGTAATATCATTGATTTGCAAATCCTGCAAATGATAACCCCATTCTTCCAGCGAATGATCCACTTCCACTTTTACATATTGAACAATTTCACGACGAAGCCCTAATACTTCTGCCTGCCGTTTCGTTGCTACAAAAGAACGGATATTACCTTCAATCGTTCTGATCAATGCTTGCATCAGATCCCTGTCTGCAATAAATTTAAATGCTACTTTTTTAATCGTCTCTTCGTTTTCGTTTTGCACGGAATAAAGCAACATGCTTTTGAAATACACATTTGCCTGATCCTGCGTTACCGCCTGAAACTCTAATTCTACTGAACGATTTTGAATGGAAACTTTCCTCGCAACTGTTTCAAGGATTGGTATTTTCATATTTAATCCTGGCCGTACAACACGACGATATTTACCAAACATGGTAATAACGCCAATATAGCCTTGATTGATTGTAAAGAACGACCCAAAGAAAATAATTAGCAAGATAAGTACCCACCAGTAGCTGGCAAACAAAGTTCCATAATCCATAGTTAAAAATTTAAAATGCAATGTACGATTTAAACTAATTGCTTATTATAAACTATGGCTGGCATATCAGTTTTTTTCTTCGCAAACCATGGCCAAATGCACCATTGTTTCTACGGCCTTGTTCATGTCCTGAACACTAATAAATTCAAGCTTGGAATGTATAGCTTGTTCCCCGGCAAATAAATTTGGACAAGGTAACCCCATAAAGGACAAACGACTGCCATCGGTACCGCCACGAATGCTTTCCATTTTTAATGTAAGTCCGGCTCTTTTAATAGCCTCTTTTGCATAATCAACTACATGTGGATTTCTGTCCAGCACTTCTTTCATATTACGATACTGCTCCGTTACTTTAAATTCATAAGTAGCTTTTGGATGTGTTCGCAACCTTTCTTCAATTTGAGTTTGCAGATAATCTTCCTTTTTCTTTAAACCCGGTGTATCAAAATCCCGGATAATAAATTCAATGGTACATTTTTCAGCAATCCCTTCGATACGTACAGGATGTATAAAGCCTCGTTTACCATCTGTTGTTTCCGGCGATAGTCTGTCTTTTGGTAATGCCTGTAAAATCTCTCCTGCAATCTTCATTGCATTTACCAATTTATCTTTTGCATAACCGGGATGAGCTATCACTCCATGAATTGTTACCACTACACCATCTGCACTAAAGGTTTCATCTTCCAATGAACCAGCTTCACCACCATCTAATGTATAACCAAAATCTGCACCCAGCTTTTTCATGTCAACATGGTTCACACCTCTTCCCACTTCTTCATCCGGTGTAAAAAGTAATTTTATTTCACCATGCTTTACATTCTTGTTTGCTATTAAAAAATTTGCCAGATCCATTATTTCTGCCACTCCTGCTTTATCATCAGAGCCCAACAACGTTTTACCTGAAGCAGTAATAATATCATTACCAATCTGCGTATCTAAGTATGGATATTCGGACTTTCTCAAAACCTGTGTTGTGTCATCAGGCAGTACAATATCATCTCCCTGATAATTTGTATGTAGAATTGGTTTAACGTTTGTGCCACTGCAATCAGGTGCTGTATCTACATGAGCACAAAAACAAATGACAGGAACTTTCTTGTCTGTTGTTGAAGGAATAGTAGCATATACATAACCCCACTCATCTAAATGAGCATCAGTTACACCAATTTGCATCAACTCTTCCACCAAAATCTTGCTCAGGTTTTTTTGCTTCTCTGTTGATGGAAAAGTAGTTGATTGCGGATCACTTTGCGTATCTATCTGCACATATTTCAAAAACCGCTCTGCGGCTGTAAACTTATAATTTGAAAACATACTTTTGTTGTAGGGAACGTAATATACTTTAAAAGTTAGAATGGGCAATGGACAATTATCAATGGAGAATAGGCAATTAGCAATTAGCAATTAGCAATAAAAAAAGTTCAGTCTGTTATATTGTTTAAGACTGAACTGTTTTGAAAAAAAATTCAATATGCAAAAAATTTTCATTTGCATATTGTCAATTGCCTATTGACTTAGGGCATAATAATTCTTGATTCAGGGGCAACTATTTCCACCAGTTCAAGATCAAAAGTCAAATCTTTTCCAGCAAGTGCATGATTAGCGTCTAGCATTACTACTTCTTCCTTTATTTCTTCAATTTTTACCTGAAATTGTTGTCCTTGCTGATCACTCATCATCAATGGCATACCTACTTCCAGTTTCATATCTTCCGGAAATCTATCTTTTGGCATTTCAATTATCATTTCAGGGTTTACCGGTCCATAAGCTTCTGCAAAAGGAATATTGATGGTTTTTTTCTCCCCTACACTCATCCCTGTTACTCCATCATCAAATCCTTTAATCACCATTCCACTTCCTACTTCAAACTCCAATGGATCTCTACCTTCTGATGAATCAAACGTTTCGCCGTCATTTAATTTTCCATGATAGTGTACTTTAATTTTATCTCCACTCTTTACCTGCGCCATTTTATTATTTTTATTAATTAGAAAATAAATTTAGGCTTGCAAGGTAACTAAATTCAGCCATGCAACCGTTTAAACAAAAAACTTTATCTACAGTAAGAATTTTATTAATTTCCCTTATAAATTACTCAAATGAAACTTCTTAGACTATTAATTCCATGTTTCTTGATTGCACAAAGTTGCACATCACAGAATTCTTCAATCAAAATGCCTAAATATGGAATAAATAAAATAATGGCTGGTGCAGATAGAATTAATGTTTACTTACCATTATTAAAAGGAAAGTCAGTTGGGATATTTGCAAACCAGACATCAATGGTTGGCAATACCCATCTTGTAGATACACTAATGAAACTGGGTGTTGATATTAAAGTAATCTTTGGACCAGAGCATGGTTTTAGAGGAACAGCGGATGCAGGCGAAAAAGTTGGCAATTATAAAGATGAAAAAACGGGTATTCTTGTAGTATCGTTGTATGGAAATAAAAAAGCACCATCTCCGGAAGATGTAAAAGATGTTGACATATTGATTTTTGACTTACAGGATGTTGGTGTTCGGTTTTATACTTACATCACATCTTTGCAACATTTTATGGAAGCGGCGTTTGAAATGGGTAAACCATTGCTATTACTTGACCGCCCTAATCCAAATGGTTTTTATGTTGATGGGCCAGTCCTGGACATGAAATATAAATCTGGCGTAGGCGCACAACCAATACCAATAGTTTATGGAATGACGATTGCTGAATATGCGTTTATGATTGCAGGAGAACAGTGGCTTACTGAAAAAGCAAATGCCAGATATGCATATTACAAAACCGCAGAAAATTCTGTTGACACTCCTTTTCATTTTCAGGTGATAAAATGTTCGGGCTATACACATAACTCAAAATATGTGTTGCCAGTAAAACCATCGCCCAATCTTCCTAACATACAATCAATTTATTTATATCCTTCCACTTGTTTCTTTGAAGGCACTGTATTAAGCGAAGGCAGAGGTACAAACAAACAGTTTCAGGTATTTGGTCATCCATCATATCCAAATAATATGTATTCGTTTACACCTAGCCCGAATGAAGGAGCAAAAAGTTCAAAATTATATGGGCAGGTTTGTTACGGATGGGATTTATCAGGTTCCCCCGAAGAAGTGTTAGTGAAAGTTGACGATAAAGTACAACTAAAATGGTTGATAGAAGCGTATAAATTATTTCCTGATAAAGACAATTTCTTTTTAGTTCCTAAATCAGGGAAAATGGATCAATCATTTTTTAATAAGCTTGCAGGTAATAACGATTTATGGCAACAGGTAAAAGCCGGAAAATCTGAAAAAGAAATCCGTGCAAGCTGGGAGCCGAAACTTGGTGAGTTTAAAAAAATAAGAAAGAAGTATTTGTTATATGAGGATTTTGAATAATTAGATAAGTTGATGCTGAGCTGCTAATCTTATAAGGGAGGCTGTATTTTTTGCATCAAATTTTATCAACAGATTTTTTCTGTGTGTGTCAACTGTAGAAGGGCTGATAAATAATTTTTGTGCGATTTCATTGTTTGTCAATCCTTCTGCAATAAGTTCAAGCACTTCTTTTTCCCGTCTGGTAATAACAGGTATTTCACTTTTGTCTTTACTCCTGAGTGATAAAGCGGCTTCATTACTTAGAAAGGTTTTGCCATTTGCAACAACTTCGATTGCTTCCATTAATTCTGCTTGTGTTGCATTTTTTAGCACATAACCCGATGCCCCGTTATCCATCATCTTTTGAATAAAACTTTGCTGGTTAAATGTGCTGAGTCCAATGATAAAAACAGAAGGATATTTTTCTTTTACTTCTTTGCATAAATCAATGCCGCTTTTATCTGGCAAATTAATATCCATTAAAATTACATCAGGCTGCTGTTGCTGTAAAAAAGCAAAGCATGAGCTAGCATTGGTAGCATGACCGGCCCAGTCTATGCCTTTTTCATTTTGGAGTAAAGAGCGGATACCCTCAATTACCATATAATGATCATCAACAATAAAAACTTTTATAGCCATTATACATTTAATTCAATATGAACGGAAGTTCCTTTGCCCGGTTCTGATTGAACATCTAATTTACCTTTTAAATACTCAACTCTGCTCTGAATATTACTCCAACCGATACCTCTTGTTCCTTCCAAAACCAACGTATTAAAACCTTTCCCATCATCTTCTACTGTAATGCTAATTGCTTTGTCCGTCTTGCTTACTTGCACTATGGCTGATTTCGCTGCAGCATGCTTCATCGTATTATTTATAAGTTCCTGTACAATGCGATAAATAGTTATAGAGGTTGTTTGTTCAACCTCAACATTTCCCAAGCCTATTGACTGATAATTGATCTGTAATGCTCCAGACTGGTTAATATCATTACAAAAATCTTTCAACGCCGTATCTAATCCGAATTTAACCAGAGCTTCAGGCATCATATTATGTGCCACACGGCGCATTTCTCTAATGGAACTGTCCAGCATATCCATACTGCGTTCAAACGCCTGATGATTTTCAGGTGTCATTACTAAATTTCCTTTCATAGCATTTAATGAATGTTTAATACCTGACAGCATTCCACCCAATCCATCATGGAGGTCTTTTGCTAGGCGAGTTCTTTCTTTCTCCTCTCCTTTCAATACATCTTCGGTAGCTGTTAATTGTTTTTCGGTTTCTAATTCTGTAATACGTCGTTGCTGTAGTTCTTGTTTGTTTTTATAATTGCGAATAAGGAGTAAAGAAATAATCAGCAATGTGACTGCGCCACCAATGAGAATATAGTTAAGTATGCTTTTTTGCCGGATGGTAGTTTGCTGAAGTTTTAGCTGTGTATCTTTCTTTTCAGTTTGATACCGAGCTTCCCGTTCAGAAAACTCTGTTGCTTTTTCGCTAATTAAAAGACTATCATTCAGTGCATGGAATTTTTCAAAGTATACATAGGCTTCTTTGTATTTCCCTTCAGCAAATTTTAGCTCCCGCATTACATCAAAATAACTACGCTGCTCTGTAGGGTCATCTGTATTTAGGTAGTAATCCTTTGCCGCTTCCATATACTTATCGGCAGCCGGATATTGATTCTCTGCTGTGGCAATTCTGCCTAACTGCCAGTTTGCGTTGGCAATATCACTTGGCGATTTTATGGTATTGGCCACCTGCAGACTTTTCTGCGCAAATAATTTTGACGAGTCTATTTTCTTTAAACTAAAATATTCCTGTGCTATACTCTGGTAGGCTCCTTGTAAAAAAGTTTTTAAATCTACTCCATTTTCCATTTGTGATAAAAACTGAAGCCGTATGCGAAGTGCTTTTTCCGTTTGCCCATTTTCGGAATAATTGTCGGCTTTAATTTGCATGTAACGAGCCAATGTACTTACCGCAGCTGCAGTTGTGTACTTTTTAGCAATAGCAATAGATTTATCTATGTATTCATCTGCTTTGATAAGATTTTTCAACGTATTAAATACAGTACTTATGTTACTGTATAAATCAGATTTACGCAAATCCAATTGACGCTCAGTAATGGACTTATCCTTTAAAATTTTGGGGTTCTCAAAAATTTCTGCTGCCTTTAAATAAAAATGTATGCAGCTATCATATTCACCTTTCCAATATTTAATATTTCCGATGTTCAAATTAGCACCTGCAATCAGGTATTGATTGTTGTTACTGTTAGCCGACTTAAGAGAAAGTCTATAATACTCAAGAGCTTTATCTGTATTATTAAAAAAACTATACCAGATACCCATCATTCTGTAGGAACTTGTAATAGCATTTGTTTCTTTTATAGCAAGACTCTTGGTTAATGCCTCCTCCAACAATTGCTTCGACAATAAACTATCATGCTCCATTAAATCATGCCCCATATTTCTCAATTGGGATACTTGGGCAGTATCCAACGGCATTTTATGAATAAGCTCCAGCTGACGATGTATGCTATCGCTGTCATTAGATTGTGCTTTGGCAAAAAAGGTTATACAATACAAAAAGGAGCATATGAGAACCTGCTTACTATTCATTATACAAACTTATTAGTCGCTTTAACAATTCCTTGTCCCCTTTTTCCATGATTTTCATGAAACTACAAAATATCCTGCTTTTAGGGGATAGAAAATGAAGTACGTCTTGCTCATTTTTACAACATCAAACACTTAAAATGAAAAAAATACTTCTTACTTTTCTAAGCTGTCTGCTCATATTACTTGCAATGGCTCAGCCAAAACCAAAGCCTAAGCAACCTGTACAACCAGACATGAACAAAATGATGGAAGAAGCCATGAAGGATATGAGTCCGGAAGAAAAAGCGGAAATGAAAAAGATGATGAAGGATGTAATGCCTGCATTAACAGAAAAGTCGGGCAGAATGGCTGACTATCCTGATTTTACAAGTAATAAAGAACTGGTACCTAAAAAAGATATTGCAAGAATTGCTTCTATTTCAAAGAAAAAAATAACTCAGGCGGACATGAGTGCCTATGCTACAAATCTTTACTCCAAAATAATGGCAAAAGGTGATGCTGCTGAAGTATCACTGGTAAAATCCATACTACCTAAAACTCCCAAAGCAAATGACCTGTCAAATGCTTCCGTGTTATGTATGATGCAAGGCCATCCCCAAGCTGCAATGGCATTAAGCATGAAAGCAGTGCAGGCAAGTCCTGCCAATGTGAATCTGCAAAACAATATGGCTGCATTGTTAACACAATACGGCTATCCTGAACAAGCCATTCCTATATTACAAAAACTAAAAAATGACTTCCCTTATAACAGCACAGTATTGAATAACCTTGGGATGGCTTGGTTTAATCTGGGTGTGCTAGACAGTGCAAAAAAATTTACAGAACTTGCTATCCGTGTCAACCCATTCCATCCAGAAGCCAAAGTATGTGGCGGCATTATTGAAGAAATAAACGGGGATCCGGTAAAAGCAACTAAAGATTATACAGAGGCAATAGAAAATTCAGCCGACCCTTTTATTGACAAAATTTTAAAAAATAAGAGCGGTGATAAAGGGTTTGAGAAAATTGATTTTGAGAAATTAAAACGTAGTATAACTATCTATGAATACTTTCCAAAAGATTGGATAAAAATCCCGCAGCTATCAGATAATGTTTCAGGATATGAGCATGACAAGAGTACTAAAAACGGTTTCAATAAAATGATGGATGAACTGACAAAAAAAATTGAAACCATGCAAGAGGCTGCAGATCATGAAATTGAAACATTGATGAATAAGGAAGAAGGTGAATTCGCAAAAGAAATGAAGAAAGAAAGCATGAAAGGGGTTAACAAAATGAGTCTTACTGCAGTTACCGTGCTCAAAATATTACAAATCTATATTGCCAAGCAAACGCAGGACGACATGAAAGAATACATGGATCTCCAAAACAAGAAAGATGCTAAAAGAAGTGAAATGACAAAATCAGGTAACAATGATAAATGTCCAGACTTTGACCGCAAAAACAATGAATACCTTGCCTACATCAATCCCTTAATCAGAGATTTTCATGCTAAAAGAATAGAACGATTTCGCAGCTGGTTAAATGTTTTTTGCACATGGGTATGGTACTTAACAGGTAATCCGAAAAATGTTTCAATGATGCAATGCGTCGCATGGACTGCTGGAATTACCGAATATTATAAAGATGCTTTCGATGACCAAGAAGCTATTGCAAAATCCTGTGTTAACCAAAATACTGATGGAAGCATTTTTATACCAACACCCGAAATTCCAAATTTCAGCTGCCCCACAATTGTAAAAGTCCCGGTAGGACCCGACTGGCAGGAACTAAGCAACGCTGCTAAAAATTTTGACATTAACAGCCTGGGAATAAAAAATAATCCAGCTAGTCCTGTTCCCAACCATACGCTGGCTTTTGGCGGATTTGATATCACCATTGCACAACCCGGAAAAGCTCCTTTTGTAAAAACAGCAAATGGCAGCACCGCACCGGGAATGATAAATGAAAATGATGACGCATATTTAGCACCATTATCTAAAATTCCTTTAGAAGAACTTAGTGGGTTACCAGATTTAAGAAGAGGTCACTTTTTAAAAGATTTGTTGAATAAAATGATGACAGCAGATTGCAATAACATAAAAAGTACGAAAGACAAACTCAAAGAACAAATAGACCGGATGGGAAAAGGAGTAAAAGAACTAGAAGCTTATGAGCATGTGATAGAGCAAATAAAAAAATTAGAAGCCGAGATTCAACAAAAAGAAACAGATGCCCAGAAAAAAGAACAATTTAAAAAATTGACGGAAAGAGTGCAGCAGGAAGTTGACAAGATGGATAAATATGAAGAAATGAAAGAATCGCATAAAAGAATCGAAGATCTGATAAAAGAAATGGATCAGATAGATGAAAAGAATGCATTTAAAAACTATTCAGACAAAATAATGAGCCTTGTTGACGAAATAGAAAATACTCCTGCTATCTTAAAAGATATCCAGCAAAATGGCATTCAGCCATCTATCAACAGCGGAGTTCAGGCACCGGGAACATTTACAGCAAACAAAGCTCTATTTCAATAAATAGAAAATTAAAAAATGATATAAAACCAATAATATGAGACATACAACATTCTTAGTTTTCATTCTCTTTTCAATTTCAGCTTCTGCTCAGGATTGTACCAAAGAAATGTTAGCACAAAAGCCAGGTACCTGGAAAGCAGGCCAACAGGGTTCGATTAACAACGTAAGTGCTGCAGATCTGTCAAAAGAAAAATTGATATTAGGCAATATCCACAAACTGGTATCATCGAATTATTCTCCCAAAGGTTGCCAAATATTGTACAGCAAATCTTATAGTAAATATCCAAGTCCGGGACAAATATGGATTGCTGACCCCTACTTTTACTCTATGTATATCCTACGGTATTTATGTGACCCTAGTAGTGGAGATAAATCAAAATATTATACTGACTACTCAACACCAACTACGGTCAATATAGCAGCTAACATTATTTCTTCATTAAATAGTTTATATGCATCAAATATGCCCGATGATGAACCCAGAGGTTATTTAAAATTAGACCAACGACCTCAAAAAAAAGACGGCGTTTGGCTTATGGGTGAAGTAATTGTAGCAGGACAAGCTGGTACGCCATCCGAAATAAAAGAATACCGCTGGTTGATTACCTATAATGATACGCTTCCTTTTTCATATCTCAACAGAAGAGAATACCTGTTGACACAAAAGAAAAGACTCGAAAAGACAATGATAGAAAGCCCTGGTGACAAAGTTTACTTAGAAAAATATATGAAGACAATCAATGATTACCTTAAAAAGGCAGAATCATATTTAAATCAAACTGCTGTTTGCATGTGGAATGATGATGAAAGATTTGAAGGCTTTGTAGATGAAGGCACCAAAGGTTCTTTTATTGCTGTAAAACCAAACATGGATTACTATCATAAAAAACTGCCTAAATCATCCGCACAATTTTTTACAGTGGTTTATAAAATATCATATGGTGACAGGGTATTTGACGAAAACATTGCCAACATAAAGAAGGCAGTTGATTTTACAGCACTGAGAAATATGCTAGGTAAATAATCACATTTAAAGTTTAAAAAATGAAAAAAATAATCCTCCTTTATGTATTCTTTTTATCTGCAATTGGTTGCTTTGCACAAAAACAAACATTCGAACAGGTTAGTTATACTGCACCGAAGGCCTGGAAAAAAGAAGTAAGGAATGACATAGTAGGATATACTTTTATAAATACTAAAGATAAGAGCTGGTGCCGGATAGCTATTTATAAAAGCACTGCCAGTAAAGGAAATATTGATCTCGATTTCAACAGTGAATGGGATATGCTTATTGCCAAACCATATAAAACCAAAATACCTCCTCAAATGAATGAACCCCAAGAAGCGAACGGATGGAAAATAAAAGCTGGTGGCAGCTCATTCAAATACAATAATCAAGATGCCCTTGCAATGGTAACAACTTTTACAGGTTACGATAAATGCTTTAGTATAATAGCGACTTGCAATAACGAAAAATATGTTGATTCAATTCAAAATTTTATTCAATCCATAGAATTAAAAGAGCAGCAAGAAAATAAAGAGCCAGTTATAAAAAGAAATACTGTTACTAATTCGAATATTATTGGTTCATGGGGAAAATCCAATGCCGTTTCACAAATAAATAACCGATACGGAACCTACAGTTATAACAAACAACAGTATTACTTTAACACAAACGGCACTTATACATTTTTAGGTAAAAATTACAGCGAAGATTATGCAGAGACCATCTTAATAAAAGAAAATGGGACTTATGTGATTACTGGAAACCAGTTACAGATCATTCCAAAAAGCAGCGTAATAGAATCCTGGAGCAAAAAAAATGGAGCAGATAACTGGGGGCAACTTAAATCAAGCCAGAAAAGAGCATTAGAAAAAGTAACCTACCAATATAATATGGAAGGTAGAAATCTTATTCTCAGCACAGCAAAAGAAACAACAAGGGATGGAAGGTTCAGTAATGGGAATAACTATACTTATGGACCACCTGAAACTTTTACTGCAATAAAATTGCCAGGTCAATAAAAATATTATTCAATTAATTAAAATAAATAAGGATGAAAAAGCTGCTATTTGTATCAACTTTAATTTTAACTGGTTTTTTTATCAGTCAATCACAAGAAAAAAATGCTCCTGTAGCAGAGCCTGTACAGTTGGTTGTTGACAGCCACGACAATGTATATTTTCTGCATAGAAATGGGCTTGGGAAAATTACATTCGATGGCAAATACATTGATTTAAAAAACGTAAAAGGGAATGACCGAAAAACACCTTACACCAGCGCAGAGGTAAATATGGTAATTGATGCAGAAGATAATTTATATGTTAGTTCGGGTAATACAATTACAAAATATACCATCAATGATAAAAATGAAATAACCCGAACGCCGTTTCTAACAGAATTTTATAAATACCGGCAAAAGGATGGCCCGCTAAAAGATGCGATGTTTTCTTCAATTAAACATATGGCTAACGATAAGGAAGGCAATATTTATATTCTAGAGGCATATTCCAAAACACAACGAATGGATACCAGCAATGTAAATTTCCTTACAGACAATTTCTATTTGAAAAAGAATAAAAAGCCTGATCAATTAACTGTTATCAGAAAAATAAGTGTTGACGGGATGGTCTCTACATTAAAGAACGGGCAAGGTAAATACATCATTTTAGAAGATTTTGTACAAGATATTATAATGGATGCTGATAATAATTTGGTTTATACAAACTCAACAGCCCGGACAGTTGAAAAAATAGATTTAACCACAGGAAAGAAAAGCTTATTGGCAGGCAAACCATACAAAAGAGCAACCTGTCCTACCTATGTTGTTGGAGATACTTCCAAAGCAGAATTGTTTGACCCAGGAATGCTTGCCATTAATAAAAATGGCGACATATTTTATGCTGATGTAAGAGCACAGCGTATTACTAAAATTTCTAAAGGAAAGGTAAGCACAGTAGCAGGTAATGGAGCAATACAACCTTGCCATGCAAATATTCAAGGGCTTGCACAAGAAGGTCATAAAGATGGAAAAGCACTTACGGCTTTATTTGCTTATCCAAAAGGTATTGCATTTGATAGCAAAGGAAATTTATTTATCGCCGACGAATGGAATAATTGTATCAGAAAACTATCTTCTGATGGCATAGTAAGTTCGTTAAATCCGGTATTTAAAAAATATTAGTATTTGCAATTGGTAATACCTTATTAAATAAAAAAGAACGATAAAAAATCCTGTTTTTTAGGGATGGCTGATTTGGATTTCAACATTCATCTTTATACTATGAAAAAATTATTGCTTTTTTATATTCTGCTAAGCGGCTGCACATCGCAGGCACAAAAACAAACCTTTGACCTTGTAAGTTATACTGCACCCAAAGGCTGGAAAGTTGATAAAAAGGAAAAAACAATTGCCTTTACAAAAGAAGATAATGCAAAAGGGACTTTTTGTGTAATTACTTTATACAAAACGCTGGACGCAGGCAGCAACTCAAAAGAAAACTTTAATACCAGTTGGGAATCTTTAGTAAAAGAAACTTTTACTGATGCAGCACCCGAGATGCAACCTGTATCAGAAGACAAAGGATGGACAGCCGAATCCGGGTATGCGTCTTTTGAAAAAGAAGGCATCAGTGGTATCGTATTGCTTGCTACTACAACCGGTTTTGGCAAGCTGGCGAATATTCTCATCCTTACCAATACAGATATATATGAAAAAGAAATGACGGCTTTTCTTGAATCGGTTGATTTGAGAAAGCCGCCTATTACTGAAAACAAAAAACCAGCTTTGGAAAAAAGAGTAAATGCTAACAACGCACCTGTTGTTGGCTTGTGGGGATTTTATAACTCAGAATACTATGGCAATGTGCTTACAAGTGGATATTTCAGAAAAGAATATACATTTTATGAAGATGGCACTTACCAATATCGGAGAAAAGACTGGTCAACTACTGTAAAGGAAATATTATTTGCGTACGAAACAGGCACATACACAGTTAGCGGAAATCAACTAACCATTTCACCAAAGCAGGGTAAAAAAGAATGGTGGAG
>Ga0138256_10001340_pt1 | contig 26538 bp, 20 predicted proteins | sample KNB2016incub_MG_FD_105486 | JGI IMG/M metagenome (GOLD analysis project Ga0138256, IMG submission 105486) | Active sludge microbial communities from wastewater in Klosterneuburg, Austria - KNB2014incub_MG | ecosystem: Engineered > WWTP > Activated sludge > Unclassified | place: Austria...
ATGACTTTTAGCTTAAGCCAATTTTTTCACTCTGGCCATAGAATTAAATTTCTTTTCATCAATGAATCACAAACGGATGCAGATAAATAATAATATATTTGCCTTTTGAATATAATAATGCGAAACAAAGAAGCAGCAATAGGTTTTATTTTTTTTACCCTTCTGATAGATGTTATCGGATTTGGTATCATTATTCCGGTTTTACCCAAGTTGCTCGCAGAGATGAACAATATTGGTATCAACGAAGCCAGCAAATATGGTGGATATCTGCTGTTTGCATTTGCAGTGGCTCAGTTTATCTTTTCTCCCGTCATAGGAAATCTTAGTGATCAATACGGACGAAGACCTGTTTTATTACTTTCATTGTTGGGATTTAGTATTGATTACCTGATACTTGCTTTTGCACCCAATTTTTGGTGGTTTTTTGTGGGTCGCATCATTGCAGGCATTACTGGAGCCAGTTTCACAACGGCAGCTGCTTATATTGCTGATATCAGTACGCCGGAAACCAGATCAAAAAACTTCGGAATGATAGGTGCTGCATTTGGTCTTGGATTTATAATAGGACCATTTTTAGGAGGAGTATTAGGCCAGTACGGTGTTAAAATTCCATTTTACATGGCAGCGGCATTAAGTTTTACAAATTTTCTATATGGTTATTTTATATTACCGGAATCGCTGACATTAGAAAACAGACGTAAATTTGATATCAGAAGGGCCAACCCATGGGGAGCTCTGAAACAAATAGCCAGATACAAACAGCTCAAATTTCTTTTGCTTGCCTATGTGTTTCTATATATCGGATCTCACGCTGTGCAGAGTACCTGGAATTATTTTACCATGTACCGTTTTGAGTGGAGTGAAGCGATGGTAGGTTATTCTCTTGCTTTGGTGGGAATTCTGGTTGCAATTGTCCAGGCCGGACTTGCTCAAAAAGCAGCCTATTTTATGGGATTGGAACGAAGTATCGTTATTGGGTTTGCTCTATATACTATTGGCATGTTTTTATTTGCCTTTGCTAGTCAGACCTGGATGTTGTTTGTATTTTTGATTCCATACTGTTTTGGCGGTATTGCCATGCCCAATCTCCAATCATATATGGTAGGCAAAGTGGAACCCAACCAACAGGGTGAATTACAGGGTGGGCTTACCAGTCTTATGAGTGTCACAACTATCATTGGTCCTATCATGATGACCAGTGTTTTTTATTTCTTTACTACCAAAGATGCGCCATTTGTGTTTCCGGGTGCAGCATTTTTTTTAGGTGGAATAATGATGTGCATCAGTTTTCTGATCACATGGTGGGTGCTTTTGGGCAAAAATAAGAAATTAAATGGTTGACTGATAAAAATGAATACTTAACCTGAATAACAAAAATAAAAATATTCATGAGAACCATCTTTTTTGTCCTGACCCTCGTTTTTTGCACTTCAAGTACTTTTGCCCAAAATCAAAAAATAACTAAAAAAGACCTTAAAAACCTGGTTAAAATTATGTCCGGCAAATTCAGTAGCCTGGAACAATCAAAAGCTGACAGTACTTTTTTTCATATTTCACTACATATGATACCCATATGGAAAAAAGTTAAAGAAGGATACTGGTTGTATGTGGAGCAGGCCATGGCATCTGCCGAAGATAAGCCTTACAGACAGAGGGTTTATCATCTGTATATTCATGATGATACCACACTGATAAGCAAAGTGTACGAGCTTCAAAATCCAAAAGATGTCATCAATGCCTGGTTGGATAAAACAAAACTTCAAGCAATAACCAAAGAAAAACTGATCGACCGGCAGGGATGCAGTATTTACCTTCACAAAACAAGTGAAGGATATTTTCAGGGCTCAACTCCGGAGAAAGAATGCCTTAGTACCTTGCGAGGTTCAACTTATGCTACATCAGAAGTTTTAATTCAAAAAAAGAAGATGATAAGCTGGGATCGTGGTTGGGACAAGGACGACAAACAAGTGTGGGGCGCAGTAAAAGGAGGCTATATTTTTGACAAAGAAAATAAAAAATAATAAACTTGCCTGATCGGTTGTTTTACTTCCGGTCAGGCAAGTTTCCTTTTCTATTCTTCCCCCAATCCTGCCAGGTCAAGCAAAAAGGCGTACTCCATGGCTGATTCTTTCAGTTTTTTGAATCTTCCTGATGCGCCTCCATGACCTGTATCCATGTTACAATACATCAGAAGTGGATTTTTGTCTGTTTTTAGTTCCCGCAATTTTGCTACCCATTTGGCTGGTTCCCAGTATTGCACCTGAGAGTCCCAATAACCGGTGGTGACCAGAGTGGCAGGGTATGCTTTGGCCTCTACATTGTCATAAGGGGAATAGGATTTCATATATTCATAATAGATCTTATCCTTTGGATTTCCCCATTCGTCAAATTCTCCGGTTGTAAGTGGTATACTCTCATCCAGCATAGTAGTAACCACATCTACAAATGGAACAGCAGCTATCACTCCTTTCCACAACTCCGGTCTCATATTCATGACAGCACCTACAAGCAGACCACCGGCACTACCACCATGTGCAAATAGTTTATCTTTAGCAGCGTATCCTTCTTTGATCAGAAAATCACCACAATCTACAAAATCGGTAAAAGTATTTTTCTTTTTCAAAAACTTTCCATCTTCATACCACTGTCTCCCCATTTCCTGACCTCCTCTGATATGCGCAATGGCATAACCAAAACCCCTGTCCAATAAACTTAGACGTGTAGAACTAAAATAAGGATCCATGCTGTAGCCATATGACCCATAACCATACAGCAATACTGGCCTGGTTCCATCTTTTTTAAATCCTTTTTTATACACTATAGACAGCGGCACCATAGTTCCGTCTGCGGCTTTCACCATTTTCCTTTCTGAAGTATAATCTGAAGAATTAAAGTCACCGACCACTTCCTGCTGCTTTAACAAAGTCAGTTCTTTTGTTTTTACGTTATAATCGTAAGTGGTGCTGGGTGTGGTCAGCGATGTATAATCCAAACGAAGGAGATCTGTCTCAAAATCGGGATTGATACCTGTGCCAACTGTGTAGGATTCCTCACTAAAAGCTACATAGTGTTCATTTTTCCCATCCCACGGACGTATTCTCAACTGTGTGATACCACCTTTACGCTCAGAAATGACCATATGATCTTTAAACAAATCCATACCCTCAATGTATATATTCTTATCATAAGGCATCAGATCTTTCCAGTTTTCTTTGGCAGTTGCAGTCTCCGGTGTCGCCATGATTTTAAAATTCTGTGCATCATCTTTGTTGGTGTGTATATACCAGTTTTCGCCATAGTGATCGATGCTGTATTCCAGTTTTCTTTCTCTGGTCTGAAAAATTCTGAATTTGCCTGTAGGATTGTCTGCCTCCAGTACCTGGTATTCGTTGGAGAGTGTTGTTGCAGATCCTATGACCAGATATTTTTTAGACTTGGTTTTATAGATGTATGTACTGAAAGTTTCATCTTTTTCATGCCATATCATTTCATCTTTTGCGATCGGGGTGCCTAAAGTATGTCTGAAAATTTTGTATGATCTCAGAGCTGCATCCTGCTTTGAATAAAATACGGTTTTATTGTCATTGCCCCATGTAATTCCACCTGTAGTGTTCGCAATCACATCTGTCAGATTATTACCTGTTGTCAGATCCTTAAATCTGATGGTATATTGTCTGCGGCTGACGGTATCTTCAGCATAAGCCAGTATTTTATTGTCAGGACTAACTGACCTTCCACCCACTGCATAATATTCATGACCGGTGGCTAATTCATTGACATTGAGCATGATTTCCTCAGGTGAATCAAGATTGTCTTTTTTACGGCTGTGAATTGGGTATTCTTTCCCTTCTTCGTATCGGGTAATATAAAAATAACCGTTATCTTTATAAGGAACTGACATATCTGTCTGCTTGATCCGTCCTTTTATTTCTTCAAACAGCCGATTCTGAAAGCTGTCAGTATGCGACATCATTTTTTCTCTGTAGGCATTTTCTGCATTCAGATAATCAAGCACTTTTTGTGTCTGATCATCCGGTTTGCTGGCATTTTTCTGTTCATCAGAGAGTCGCATCCAGAAGTAATTATCAATCCTGGTATCACCATGCGTTATAAGATTTTCAGGTTTTTTTTCAGCAATAGGTGCAGTAATATCTGTTTTGTTCAATAGCATACTTTCTTTAAATTTTAAATCTGATAACTTTTCTTCCTGTTTGTTTTTGCAGGAAGAGACTGCAAAGGTAACACATAAGATGACTAAATAAAATTGATTGTGATTCATGAAAAGATGGTTTTAATGTGATGAATAAAAATGCTTCAAAAGTATTTTAATTTAACTATAATTTTTCGGTTTTTATACTAAATGAATAAAAAAACAGATATTTTGCACTCACAATGAAGCTAAGTACCTCTTACAGACAAATCTTATCCCTTTCAGTACCCATTATGTTGGGAAGTGCAGCTCAGAATATCATAGTACTGAGTGATAATGTATTCCTGTATCATTACAGTAGTATTGATTTTGCAGCTGCAGGTTTAGTGGGTGTATTTTACCTTATCATAGCGAGCATTGGTTATGGATTCTCCAGAGGCGGTCAAATCATCATTGCGAGAAGAAACGGCGAACATAATTACAAAGGAGCAGGAACTGACTTTCAGGCATTATTTATTTTTGAATTTATTCTGGCGGTTATCCTGTTTTTATTTCTGCAATTATATAGCAGAGAATTTTTTCAACTTTTTATTAAAAATCCGGAAATTCTTGAAAAATGTGTTGAGTATATCCAACCAAGAAGCTGGGGTGTGTTTTTCAGTTATCTGGGAGTTTCTTTGATCGCTTTCTACACAGGAATCGCCAACACCAGGTTTATCATTTACGATACGCTTGTACTTATCTTTGTAAATCTTATATTAAATTATATCCTGGTATTTGGAAAATTTGGTTTTGATCCAATGGGAATCCGTGGAGCAGCTCTGGCAAGTACCCTAGCAGAAGTGGTTGCCTTTATTGTTTTTATTGGCTATATGATCTGGGATAAAAGCAACAGAAAATATGAACTATTAAGCATCCATAGTCTGGTGGTGAAAGACTTCAGTAATATGTTCAGAATTTCTACACCCATTGTTTTTCAGTCTATTCTTGGTATTGGCTCCTGGTTTTTATTTTTTAGTTTTATCGAAAATGTAGGAAGTCGTGAGTTGGAAATATCAAATTTACTGAGAACAGTTTATCTGATTTTATCTATACCTTGCTGGGGTTATTCTGCAGGTATCAATACGATGGTCAGTAATTTTATTGGTAACAAAAAACGTCAGGCAGTTTTCCCTTTGATCATTAAGACCGTAAAAATCAATCTGTTATCTACTATGGCAATTTCCTTTCCTGTTCTTCTGTTTCCTGAATTTTTTCTGTATCCATTGTTTGGAAAAGAGGATATGTCGCTCATTTTACTCTCTAAACCTTATATGCTTATATTATTTGTCATTCTTATGATTTTTAGTGTGGGCGGTATTTTTATAAACGGACTCATAGGCACCGGACATACAAAAACTGCGCTATGGATTCAGACTATTTTTACTGTTTTTTATATTCTGTACAGCTATCTGATGATCAAACACTGGTATTTCGGACTTTCCTGGGCATGGGCAGCTGAAATATTTTACTGGGCTGGTATCACTATTATGTCCCTACTTTACCTAAAGACTAAAAAATGGCATTTTCTTAAATTTTAAACTTGGCGGAAGAACCATAGCGAAAATTATTCTCTCTGTCAAAGAACATTTTACCTTTAATCCATATTTAGTTTTAACAGTGTTTGTTAAGTGATTGACAACACAATGGTAATTATGATAACTTTAAAACGTGATGTATTATGCAGAGAATATTTTTTCATGAAAAAAATCCCAATAAACGCGACTTGAAGGAAGTAGCCGAAAGAATCAATAAAGGTGAAATAGTGATTTTTCCCACAGATACTATTTATGCTCTGGGATGTCTTATGACCAACCGTGCCGGTATAGAAAGAATATGCAGAGTACTGGATAAGAAAGAAAAACAGGCCAAAATGTCATTGATCTGCCCAAATATAAGTGTGATCTCTCAATATACTGCACCGATAGACAACAATGTATTTAAAGCGATGAAACGGTATTTGCCGGGTCCCTATACCTTTATTCTGAATTCGAACAATTATGTTCAGAAATTTTTCAAAAACAATAAAGATGAGATTGGTGTAAGAATACCCCAAAATGAAATATTGCTCGGTTTGCACGAATTTCTGGATGCTCCTCTTATTTCCACCTCTCTGAATACAGAAGACGGAGTTCAAAAATATTTTACTGATCCTGACGAGATAGAACAAATCTTCCAGCATAAAGTAGATATATTGCTCGATGGCGGTGTTGGCGACAATGCCGAATCAACTGTCCTGGATTGTACAGGAACAGAGATTGAGATGGTAAGAGAAGGTAAAGGAGAAGTAGATTGATATCCTGAAAAAAATGACTTATAAAACCAAAGGGGGCATTTTAAATAAACCCCTTTGGTTTAAGACAAAGATCAATTTTTCAACCCTCACAAAGCAAACCGGATGGATGAAGGAGGTATATGACATCAATTAAAGCATCACTCTCCTGAGTTTAAACTACAGTGGTTGCCAGCAATCAGATATATAAATTTGATTGAAACCAACTGATTACCTTACCACCCATGATGTTTTTCGTTATGTTCGTCATATAAAGCATAGCTTACAGTAGCTAAAAACACAATGCCTATAATCAATTCTGATACTATCATAATTTTCTGATTAGTTGATATAAAAAATTAAACCAGGAATTACTGTTTGATGACCTTCAGCGTTTTACTACCTTCTGCATCAGAGATACTCACTGTATAGAGACCACTCATTAAGTTTTCAACTAGTATCATATGACTGATTTTATCGGCTCCTTTCACTGTATTTTTATACATTAACCTTCCATTTGTGTCGTTGACCAAAATCTGGTATTCTTTGTCTGTATTTCCTTCAATGATAAGATTAAACATCTTGTTAGCAGGATTGGGATATATCTCTACCTTTGCCTGAAGTGGTTCAAAATCAAGTAATCCTGTCAAGGCAACACCAGTATATCTATACAGGTAACTTGGTCCGTTGAGCATCTGTGGCTGACCACCCCATCCCACCGTCGGGCTTATGAAGTCCATAAAGAGAACATTGGTTCCTTCATCTATCTGGGTCCATGTAACACCATCATCTTTGCTGATCCACGTTCTGAATACGCCGTGTGTCAGGCTATTGTTGATAGTGGTCAAGATGATAACATTAGAGCCGTTAACAAATTCCAGAGAATTCATCCTGAAATTTCCATTTTCAGGTATTGTATTCAGATCGCTCCATGTATTGCCACCGTCTTTACTGATACGCATGGTTGTTTTGAATGTAAGAAAGTCCGCATAATAAAATATACCATGCATATTGCTGCCAAAATCAAATGAGCCATCAGGAAGGCCAGTATCAAATACTTCCCAATTGGCTCCGGAATTGGTAGATCGAAATACCCGGCCTTTGTTGGTACCAAACCATATAGTATTTCCCACTACATCAAAGTCGTTGTTGTAACCAAATTCACCAGGTAGAGGATCAGGAATCTTATCACCTGTCACACGTGTCCAGAATTGTCCGCCATTGGCTGTCAGATAAATCTCAAACTCACCATCCCGGGGATCACCCATCGTGATACCCTTGGCAGGAGACCAGAAATGTACGAAGTCAACCCAACTGACTATTGGATCCCATGCGGCGGATGACTGATAATTCCATGTTTCTCCGGCATCTTCAGTTTTAAATATTTTGCTGCCACCTCCGCCGCCATCAATGCCACAAATCCAGGCAGTATTCGCATCAATGGCAGTAATATTGACTAAAAATGCGGGATTACCTATGGGGACCTGACTGATTTTCCAGGTTTGTCCACCATCATTTGTTCTGGCCACTCTGCTCAGGCTGTCAATAAAATATCCATATAGAGTGTCGTTTACTGAATAGCTGGCATGTGCTGCCCACACTATATTATTGGTTACCACATCCACCGAGCCACAGCCCAGATTTGGAACAGGATAGCCCGGATCATGCGATTCCCAAACAAGAGAATTGTTTTTTATCAGTGGCTGACCTGCATAACGATACAAACTGCTGGGGCCTGATAAAGCCTGGAGTCTTCCAGACCAACCTGTTTGCGGATCTAAAAACTTAAGCCAACCAATATTGTCTTGCTGGTTATCCAGTAAAATCCAGTTTGATCCATCATCATAACTCAACCACGTACGATACACTCCTGAAATGAGACTCTTATTCAAAGTTGACATAATGATCGCATTGGAGCCGGGAACAAATTCAAGATCACTTACCCAAAAATTACCATTTTCAGGTAATGTACTAAGATCAGTCCAGTGCTCACCACCATCTTTGGTCAATCTCATTCTTGTTTTAAACGTACTATAATCAACATAGTAAAATATACCATGAAGAATGTCTCCCATATCAAAAAATCCATCCGGAAGGCCGCTGTCAAATACTTCCCAATGTTGACCTAAATCATGAGAACGGAATATTCTTCCTTTATTTGTACCAAACCAAATCGTATTTCCAACTACATCAAAATCTCCGTTATATCCGAACTCCCCTGATATCGGATTGGGAATATGATCACCTGTTACACTTATCCAATGTTCCCCTCCATCCGATGTGGTATAAATTTCAAATTCACCATCCCTGGGATCTCCCATGGTCAAGCCTTTGTTTTTATCCCAAAAATGCACAAAATTTACCCAACTCAGACTTGGATCGTAGCTTGCGGTAGTTTGATGTTGCCATGTAAGACCACCGTTCACCGTTTTAAGTAATTTACTCCCGTCACCACCGCCATCTATACCGCATATCCAGGCTGTATTTTCGTCGATTGCAATTAGGTTGGCAACAAAAGCCGGATTACCAATTGGCACAAAATGGTTGCTCCAGGTTTTTCCGCCATCTGTTGTTTTGGTCACTCTTACCAAACTATCTATAAAAAAACCAAAGAGTGAATCTGACACCGAAAAATGGGAGTGCGCTGCCCAAACCACATCTTTATTTACCAAAGAAAGAGAGCTGCATCCCAGATTAGGATCGGGATAGCCGGGGTCATATACTTGCCATGTTTGCGAAAAAGCAGACAACATGTGAGTAAATAACACAATAACAATCATGTAAAATTTTGCTTTCATTTTGTAAAGATTTTAATTTGTGAATAAATAAAATACACGCATACCAGTATCATTGATAATACCATGTATACTATAAGTAGTAAAAAAATCAGATTTTGAAAATTACTAAGTCCTGCCCGGACAAACTCTAATTGTACTCATCGTACATCAATAGTCTTTCCTCATCCTTTAAGCTGATTAGATAAGCAGGAAAATTAATCATGTATAACAATGCAAAAATATACATAATATTTTGTTCCGAAAATAGGTCTTTAGACCCATATAAAACACATATTTTTACAATATATCGGGATAATTATCTGTAATTATGGATTTTCGAATAATCACAGAATCAATATGATGTAAATAAATTGTAGCATTATGGCAGGGAATTGCCACCTGATCTGTCTTTTATAATCTACTAAAAGTCTGGATAATTTCATTTAAACTGCCAATGGAATAGTCATTTTGATGGTAGTACCATTCTGAGATATTATTTCGATGTTACCTCCTGATTGTTCCATCCTGGACATCATATTTTTTAGCCCATATCCCTGATGAATGTTTTCAGGTGGCATACCTTTTCCATTATCCGAAACTAATATCACCAGGTGTTGATTTTCATTCTGTACGCTGATCATTGTGTGTGTGGCTCCGCTATGTTTTACTATATTGTTGAGGCATTCTTTGAGACACATGTAAATATTTTTTTTTACAAAATTATCAATAGGCTGACTAAGAATAATAGGGTCAAGGTCATAATTAATTTTTATCTGAGTAGATTGAGTGAGTTCATAGGCATACGGTTTTATTTTTTCCATCACTGCCATGATCGTGTTGGTGTCATTATCGATAGACCAGATCATTTCTCTGATAGTAGTATTGATTCTTTGGGCATTGCTGTCCAGCAAACTCAGTTCTTTTTCTATCTCACTGATATGTGTATCACCAGGTTTGGTATGTATAAGATTGCTGATCAGTTGTAAGGCAGAAATACCTGAACCCAATTCATCATGCATGTCCTTTGACATCCGGTTTCTCTCCAAAAACAGGGCATTATGTTTTTCTATTTCAATTTTCTGCAAAGCCAAAAGTTTTTCTGTTTTTTGCTTCCAGATGTAATATATAACAGAAATAAAAACAATCGAAATCAACAGTCTGAACCAAAGCTCATTGTACCATTTGGGCAACACATTGATTGTAAAAGTAAAAGGTTCATTTGTCCAGATACCATCGCTTCCGGTTGCGTCTACCGAAAAGGAATACTCTTCAGACGGAAGATTTGCATATCTGGCTTTACCCTTTTCTCCCTTTCTTAAGTATAGCCAGTCTTTATCATAACCACTCAGTTTGTATCTTAGGATATTTTCTTCAGGATTATTGTAATGTAATGCAGCAAAATCAAATGTTAAGGTGTTGCTTTCAGAAGGTATTTCGTAGGATTGATCGGTTAAAATATTTAGAATGTTGTATTGATTGCTATCATTAAACCTGATGCCTTCTATAACTATTTTCGGTGCATAATTTTTAGCAAATGTTTCTTTTAAATCATAAATGTTTAAGGCAGATCCGCTTCCAAAACAAAAAGAACCATCTCTGAGTTTGCATGATGTATGCATATAAAACTCATCACCCGTCAATCCATCCATTAATCCGTATAATCGGTACTTTTCTGTCAAAGGGTTAAAGTTTACAATGCCTTTATTGGTCGTAAGCCAAATCGAAGTATTATCACTGACAAAGACGCTATGTATGTATTGATTGGGTAAATAATGGCTCTCATCATAGATAAACATAGTATGTGTTTCTGTATTATACCGCACCAAACCTTTGCTCGTAGCAAGCCAGGCTATTTTCCCGTCATAAGAAAAATCAACCCCACTTATCAAACCTATGTTTTCATGAGTAAGCATTTTTCCGTTTGGTGTCAATAACTTCAATTCTGAAAAATTATTATTTATAAAAAGGTTACCCAAACTATCCTTACATATAAAATCAGCAATCTGCACTTCTTTCAGTGATTTAAACTTATGTATACCTACGGAATCCAGGATATATATTCCCGTTTTGGTGGAAATAAGTCTTGATTTATTATCATACTTTATAAGATGGAGAGCATCTGAAAATATAGCATTACGATAAAGCTGAACCATTTTATTTCCTTTCAGATAATACACATTGTCAGCCGAAAGAAGAAGAATCCTGTTGTCTTCTCTGATTATTTTCCTTAACCTTTTTATTTTATGATGTATTTCTGTAACAGTTTTGTTTTTAATATCACACTGAAATAATTGAGATTGACTGTTGATAACATAGATTTTATCATCGCCTCCCTGAACCATACCGGTGATATAGGCTTCTTTATGGAATGAGCAATAATCTTCAATGTGCATATTCTCAAATTTCCTTTGATTCAAATAAGCAAACTGGACGCCATGTGTCCACTGGCTTACCCACAGGACAGAATCTGCATCAAGATAAAGTTCATCATTTCGGTCATGTTTCAGGCCTGCTGGATATTTTGCATCGGGGACTACCTGATCAATAAATGTTTTCAACTCCTTGTCAAAAATAAATAATCCACCTGTTCTGCTCGAACAAATCAGTTTCTTGTTACCTATGCCAATGACATTATAAGGTTTGTGGTTGCCCTTTAAAGGATATATTTCATAATGACGGTCATTTACATTCAATTTTATGAGACCTTTATCAGAAGCTACCCAAAGATGAATATCGCTTTCAAAATACACACCGTATACATGCACCTTAGGTTCTCCAGGCTTATCTCCGTCACAAAAAGTAAAAAATCCGGTGTTTTCACTTTGTTCATTCAGAGCAGCAATATTCAAACCACTCGACTCAGTCAAATGGTAAGAGGCAAAGTATTTTATTGAACCGGCATCAAATTTCTCAAACCGTATGCCGGAAAGTGGCATAACCATCTCCTGGACACCATTATCAGGATAAAAGCGGTAAAGTGTTCCACTATTTGTCAGATCGGAATCACTGGTTTGTACCAATAAAAACCGATATTTCTCGTTCCAATCCAGCACATGATACCCTTCAGTGATCCACTTTCCTGATTTGTCTTTCAACCGGTACGAAAGAAAATCGTCGCTTTGTCTTCTGTAATAATTTATGCCATCCCAGGTAGAAAACCACAGATTCGTCTCTTTGTCTTCGACAAATCTGCTTTGGATATTTTCACCCAGCATGCCATTTTTGATGTTGATGCCAGGTCTGTATATTTTGACATCACAGCCATCATATCTGTTGAGCCCATCGGTAGAACTGATCCAAACCAACCCCTTACTGTCTTTGTAAATGAAAGCATTGTCACTGGCTGACAGCCCTTGCCTGGTTGTCAGGGTATTAAAAAGAAACTGATAGGGTTGAGAATTGACAACATTTATATTAAAGTTAGATATTATTAATACAAATAAAAAGGTATTATCAAACCTTAAAATTTTATAAAATTTTCTTAACTGTAATAACATTTTTAGAATATATAGTATAATTATTTCCAGCCGCATCTTTAAATAACAAATCATAGTTATTATTTATCTCAGCATCCGGGTCACTGTTTAAAGTACGAATATAAGTTTCAACTACTAATGCATTATAGTTAATACATACAAATTCTTCTTCACAATACGGTGGACAAGGTAATGCTGACACAGCTTGATAGTGGAAAAGTATAATTGAATTGCCTTTGTTAAATAAAACAAATAATTCATTGTTAGAGCAATTACTCATGGTACTCAAAAGAGTAATTCTGTCAATAGTCATTTTATATAATTTTAAAGATGAATAATCATCAAATATAGAAATTAGTATTGGAAAATTAATTTTAATACCTACTAATATTTTATATGATATTTGTCATACCATATTTCTAATTTCTTCCAAAATATTTATTTAATGCTTCTACCCGCGTATTTACATGAAGTTTATGATAAATATTGGCGATGTGATTTTTTACGGTTTTAATGCTCAGATTTAACTCATTGGCTACTTCTTTTTCTATTTTCCCTTTACCGATGAGCTCTATGATCTCCTTTTCCCGCTGTGTCAAAAGGTTGGCTGCCTCTGTTTGAAATTTTGGTTTCTGCATTTCGCCAAATGAAAGGGTTATTTTTCTGGCAATGCTGGGAGACATAGGAGAACCACCGTCGATCAGATCATAAATAGCTTCTATGATTTTTTCCTTCGTTGCAGACTTTAGTATATAACCCAGCGCTCCTGCTGAAAGTGCTTTAAAGACTTTTTCATAATCTTCATATACGGTTAGGATCAAAAAAAGAATATTCGGGTATCTGGCCTTTATACGCATCATACATTCTATACCATCCATCAACTCAGAACCCAGATCGATGTCCATGAGTATAAGATCCGGTTGTCCTTCTTCAATTGCAGTTATTGCGTGATCCGGCTTTCCATATATACCAGTCACTTCAAGACCCGAAGACTGATTTAAAACCAATCCCAACGTCTGGGCATAATACAAATCATCCTCAACTATGAGAATCTTAATCATCAAAAGACAAATTTAAATACAAAACTAATCATAAATCCAAACACTTGAAATAGGTCTTTAAGCCTATTACATCATTTGATGGGCAAGCTTATGAAATTAGATCACTTATGAAGCATCAGATTTTCTGAATTTATATTTGATTAAAAATGTCCTTAGGTCAATCAAAAGATTGTACCGGACCGTAAAAAAAATGCCCGCGATATACATCACAGGCATTTTTTATATCTGTACTGACATTATAATGTAGTTCTACTCTCCTTGTCCACTAAATACTGCCTTAAAGTAAGACCTGTTCATAAAGGCAATATTGTCGAGTTTTATTTCTTTGGGACATTCAGCTTCGCAAGCTCCTATATTGCTGCACATACCAAATCCTTCCTTGTCCATTTGAGCTACCATGGCTTCAGTCCTTCTTGTTGCTTCTACCTCACCTTGTGGTAGTAAGCCGAGGTGGGTGATTTTGGCTGAGGTAAATAGCATGGCTGAACCATTGGGACATGCTGCCACACACGCTCCGCACCCGATACAAGCTGCGGCTTCAAACGACTTTCCTGCCCTGCCTTTCTCTATCGGTATGGCATTGCCATCAGGCGCCTGACCGGCATTGACAGATATGTATCCTCCGGCCTGGATGATTCGATCGAAAGATGATCTATCCACTACAAGGTCTTTGAGCACCGGAAATGACCTGGCACGATAAGGTTCGACTACTATGGTCTCTCCATCACTGAAATGTCTCATGTGCAACTGGCAGGTAGTTGTCCCGGCACTTGGACCATGGGGCTGACCATTGATAACAAGGCTGCATGTGCCACAAATACCTTCGCGACAGTCGTGTTCGAAAGCAACAGGTTCCTTTTTTTGATTTACGAGGTCTTCATTGAGTACATCAAGCATCTCGAGAAATGACATATGCTCATTGGCATTTACTGCATAGGTTTCAAATCTTCCTGCCGTTTTATTATTTTTTTGTCTCCAGACTTTTATATTGAGTTTCATATCTGCGCTCATAATTGTTAGTTTATCAGGATTATTTATAACTTCTTGTTTTTAGTTCCACATTTTCGAAGATAAGTGGTTCTTTGTGGAGAACAGGCTCGGAATCATTCCATTCCCAAGCGGCTACATAAGTATATTCTTCATCTTTACGTTGCGCTTCGCCATCTTCTGAGACAGATTCCTCACGGAAGTGACCACCGCAGGATTCGTTTCTGTTGAGCGCATCCATCATCATTACTTCTCCCAGCTCTAAAAAATCTGCCACCCGGAGTGCTTTTTCAAGCTCAGGATTATATTCTTCATTACTACCAGGTACATACACGTCTTTGTAAAACTCATCTCTCAATGCCCTGATCATTTGACGACCTTTGGTCAAACCTTCCGCATTTCTGGCCATACCACAGTATTCCCAAACGATCTTACCCAGACGTCTGTGAAAACTCTCCACCGATTGATTTCCTTTAATGTTGATCAATTTATCGATGAGTGTTTTTGTTGAATTTTCAGCTTCTATAAATTCAGGCAAATCATTTTTGATTTTTGGCGTAGAAATTTCATTAGCCAGGAAGGTACCTATGGTATAAGGAATCACAAAATATCCGTCTGCCAATCCCTGCATCAGGGCTGAAGCCCCAAGCCTGTTGGCCCCATGGTCTGAAAAGTTACACTCACCCAAAGCAAAAAGTCCAGGTATGTTTGTCTCAAGGTTGTAATCTACCCATACTCCTCCCATCGTGTAATGGACAGCCGGGTAAATTTTCATTGGCTCTTTGTATGGATTTTCGCCCGTGATCTTTTCGTACATTTCAAATAGGTTTCCATATTTGTCTGAAACGACTTTTTGCCCCAATGCGACCACCTGTTCATGGCTAAGATTGGTCAAACCCTGCTTATTTACCTCAGATTTTCCATATCGCTCAAATGCATCAGAAAAATCCAGAAATACAGCCAAACCAGTTGGACTCACTCCGTGTCCTTTGTCACACTCCACTTTGGCAGCTCTGGATGCTACGTCCCGTGGTACGAGATTTCCGAATGCGGGATATCTTCTTTCCAGAAAGTAATCTCTGTCTTCTTCTTTTATATTTCCCCCTTTGAGCTTACCTTGCTGTATGGCAATGGCGTCTTCCTTTTTCATTGGAACCCACACACGTCCGTCATTACGAAGTGACTCTGACATAAGGGTCAGCTTGGATTGATATTCGCCCGATACCGGGATGCAGGTCGGGTGTATTTGCGTAAAACATGGATTTGCCATGAGTGCCCCTTTTTTTACAGACTTCCATGCTGCAGTAACATTGCACATCATTGCATTGGTGGAGAGGTAAAATACATTTCCATACCCACCTGTAGCTAATACAACGGCATGTGCGGCGTGTCTTTGGAGTTCGCCCGTAAGCAGGTTTCTTGCGATAATTCCACGTGCCTTCCCATCCACTTTGACGAGTTCGAGCATCTCATGTCTGTTGTACATCGTGACAGTGCCTAAAGCGATCTGTCGGGAAAGAGACTGATAAGCACCGATCAAAAGCTGCTGCCCGGTCTGTCCTCTGGCATAAAATGTACGGGATACCTGTACACCACCAAATGACCTGTTTTCAAGTAATCCTCCATATTCTCTTGCAAAAGGTACTCCCTGTGCCACACATTGGTCTATGATGTCCACACTGCACTCTGCCAGTCGATGAACATTGGCTTCACGGGCGCGATAATCTCCACCTTTGATGGTATCATAAAACAATCTGTAGATACTGTCTCCATCATTGGCATAATTTTTTGCTGCATTTATACCCCCTTGAGCTGCAATACTGTGTGCTCTGCGCGGACTGTCGTGAAAGGTAAAACACTTTACAGCATAACCCAACTCACCCAGGGATGACGCAGCAGCCGCACCGGCAAGTCCTGTACCTACTACGATGACCTCGAGTTTTCTTTTATTATTAGGCGCAACAATAGGCATTGTGGATTTATATTTTGTCCATTTTTCTGCCAATGTTCCTGCAGGTATTTTTGAATTTAAGTTCATCTTTATATTTTTTATATCTTGCCGATAATGAAAATCAGAAAATTTTATGGATTACTTTATAAAAAAGTACCAAAATGGAATGATGGCAAATCCCAACGGAATCAAAATGGCATACGCTACACCAATGGCCTTTATAGCCGGGGTGTATTTACGGTGATTGATTCCCAAAGTCTGAAAAGCACTCTGAAACCCATGAAGTAAGTGGAATGATAATATAACCATACCAATCACATAGGAACCTACCAGTAAAGGATTTTTAAATGCTTCTGATACTCTGAAATACAGATCTTTCATCTCACCGTCAATACCCGGATAAGAAATCAAAGGTAGTTGTCCCATCTTCATTTTGAGCCAGAAGTCACCCATATGTATAAAAATAAATGCCAGAATCAAAGTACCCAGAAGTGCCATATTTTTAGATGCCCAACTGGTTTTATTACTGTTACTTACGGCATATTTCTGACCTTTGGCACCTTTGTTGTAAATAGCCAAAGATAAACCCACAAAAGCATGAAGGATGATAAAAAAATAATTTCCGTATCCAATGGTTTTGATAAGTGGATTGGTAGTCATAAATCGGGCATAAACATTGAAGGACATCCCGCCGTCATCATTGAGTAGTTGCAAATTTCCAATCAAATGGACAACCAGGAACAGAATTAGAAAAAGCCCGGTCAGACTCATAAGCAATTTTTTTCCTATGCCTGAGCCGAAAAAAGTAACTAACCATTTCATATAAAAACTAAATTTAGTATGGATGCAAAGCTATGAATTGTAATACTAAATTTGAAAATCTGTTTTCCTATTTTTTCTATTTAGAATTATTCCATTCAAAGTCGAATTATTTTATTATGTATTAAATAAATATATTGTGTCCGTTTTAATCATTTGTCTGATGTTTGGATTAAGTAAAAAGGAACAGCTAAGAAAAGAAAAATACAAATGGCTTTGTGGTGCCAATGATATGTTATTCCTTGATACGGATGAGTTTGGTACAAAATCGTACCTGAAACACTTTGAATTATTCAGAGCAAGTAACGGGAAGATAAGAAATTTGTGTCAGAAAAAATCAGAAACTTATGATTTTGAAGTGAATCTTTTTGACTATAAGTACACAGTTTCCACAGGTAAAACATACCATACATTTGATCAGACCGTATTTTTTGTCAACTCCAAACAACTTGGCCTGCCTGAATTCCGAATGATACCGGAACATATGGGTCATAAAATTGCATCCTTTCTGGGATGGGAAGACATAGACTTTGAAAAATATCCTGCGTTTTCAGACAAATATTATCTTACCGGAGAGCATGAAGAATTTATACGACATACCTTTGACGATGTCGTTTTGAAATTTTTTTCCACTACCAGTGGTTGGACTATCGAAGCAGCCAACTATTACCTGATTTTTTATTCTAAAAGCAGTCTTGTACCTGACAATATTCTGACCGATTTCTACAGATTGGGCATGGGTATTTTTGATTTGCTAAAGGAAAAATAGTTTGGCATTTAACAAATGCAGGTAACTACAAAAGTTTAATACAAGTTATTGATGGTATTTATATGCAATATGTATCTATTTGAACTTCTTAAAACCCTTTACCTATAATAACTGTTTTTCCCATAAAAACCAATATATTTACATAAAATATTTAAATTATTGGTTTACCAGAAATGACATATATATCCATAAAAGAATATCTGAATAGTGAACGTCAGAACTCAAATAAGAACGAATACTACAAAGGTGAAGTATTTGCCATGGGAGGTACATCTTTGCCTCACAATATTATTTTTAAAAATACATTTGTCAGCCTGGGTACAAGACTAAAAAATAAAAATTGCCAACCTTTCGGAAGTGATCTTCGAATTCATATACCGGGAAACTCTCTGTTTACATATCCAGATATATCCATCATTTGCGGCAAGCCGGAGACAGCTGACGATAAATTTGATACAGTTACCAATCCTTCTGTAATCATCGAAATACTTTCAGAAACGACACGTAACTATGGCAAGGGAGGAAAATTTACACTTTACAGAGAGATCGATACTTTGCAGGAGTATATATTGATTGATTCCGAATCTGTCAGAGTTGAAAAATTTAAAAAAAATGATGATCAAAGCTGGCAACTGAACGAATACAAAAATCCCTCAGACACGTTTAGAATCGAAACTATAAATGAAGATTTCCTTCTACACGAAATATATGCAGGATTGGATATAAAATAATCTGATCATTTTCATTTATCCGTACATGGACGTCCGCAATCGGACGAAATATTGACTTATCATAGGTTGTAAATATTTGATTGTCATAGTGTTAAATATTTGGCACGCTGATGGTACTACTTTTGGTACAGTACAATATATTATAAAAAATGGATAAGGCATTACCAAAGAAATTTTGGACCACACAAAAAATCATCATAACTACCCTGGGTTGTATTTTTTTGAGTTTTATCATTTGGCAGCTTTTATTTACCGACAAAAGAAGCAAACTCAATGTAGATGCAGAAAAACTCACGTTATCAGATGTTACTGAAGGTATTTTTGATGAATTTATCATTATCCAGGGCGTGGTGCAACCACTAAAGACGATACAACTGGATGCTATCGTAGGCGGATATGTTACCCAGAAACTGGCAGATGGTGGCAGTCTGGTGAAAAGTGGTGATATTATTTTACGTCTTGAAAATCAGCAACTTAAGCTCAATTTTCTTCAGTCAGAAACTGAAGCCAGCAGATTGGTCAATGATCTGCAAAATACACGTCAGAGATTAAGGGTAGAAAAATTCAACTTGCAAAAGACACTCAGCGATCTTGATTTTCAAATGGCTCAGGCCAAAGATGTTTGGGATAGAAATGAAAAACTCAAAACTTCCGATATGGTATCTGATCTGGATTATCAGAAATCAAAAAGAGACTATGACCGGCTGGTAAAACAGCGTCAGATAGAAATTGAATCTCAAAAATATCAGCAGGAAAATGCAGAATTGCAGATCAGACAATTGGAAGGAACGCTATTAAGAACTCAAAAAAATGTAGACCTTTGGCGTCAGACCCTTGAAAATCTGGTAGTCAAAGCTCCTGTGACCGGACTGCTATCATCCATCAATGTGGAAATTGGTTCAAATATCAATCAGGGACAGAATATCGGTCAGATTGATGACATGAATGGTTTTAAGCTACGGGCAGATATTGACGAACACTATATTTCAAGAATATTTGTTGGTCTCCGGTCTGTCTTCGAATTTAATTCTGAAAATTATGACATGGAAATTGTAAAAGTGTATCCTGAAGTTAGGGCAGGTAGATTTGCAGTAGACCTGAGCTTCATGAAAAAATCACCCGAAGGTATTCGACGTGGACAATCATCACCCGTGCGCCTGGAACTTGGTCAATCACAGAAAGCAATACTTCTGCCTGTGGGCGGGTTTTTCTCAGATACCGGTGGTAATTGGGCCTATGTGGTAGAAAGTGATCGTAAAAGGGCAATAAAAAGAAAGATTTCACTTGGCCGCAAAAATCCAAATTATTATGAAGTGCTTGATGGATTGACTGTTGGAGATAAGGTAATCACGAGTTCATACAGCAATTACGGGGAGAAGGATGTACTGGAGATAAAATAAACATTTCAACAAACCCGCCTGACCACTTTATAGAAAACGGGCAGGTCAGCAAATAAACAAATCAACATATAAAAAATGATCCAAACACAAAATCTTCAAAAAATATTCTCTACTGAAGAAGTAGAAACCACTGCATTAAACGGCATAAATCTTGAAATCAAAGATGGTGAGTTTGTAGCCATCATGGGACCATCCGGATGCGGCAAATCTACTTTGCTCAATATCCTGGGATTACTGGACAATCCGACAGATGGTTCTTACAATTTTTATGGTACAGAAGTCTCCAAAATGAGTGAAAGACAAAGAGCACAACATAGAAAAGGAAACATCGGATTTGTATTCCAGTCCTTTAATCTGATCGATGAGTTGTCCGTATTTGAAAATGTGGAATTGCCTTTGCTTTATCTTAAAACTCCTGATGCAGAACGCAAAATAAAGGTGGAAGCAGCACTCGAGAGGATGAATATGATGCACCGGCGCAATCACTTTCCGCAGCAATTATCCGGTGGTCAGCAGCAAAGGGTGGCAATAGCGCGGGCTGTTGTAGCAAAACCAAAATTGATACTCGCTGACGAGCCAACAGGAAACCTCGATTCTGCCAACGGGGAAGAAGTGATGAAACTCTTGCAGGAACTCAATAACGAAGGTACCACTATCGCTATGGTAACCCACTCACCCTATGATGCCGGTTTTTCACATAGAATTATAAATCTTTTTGACGGCAAAATCGTTACGGAAAATTTTCATGTGTAAATATGGGTGGGACATGTAAAAGAACATGCCTTACAACTAAATTCTAAAAACAAACATAATTCTTTAAAGAATAAATCATGATATCAAATTACTTTAAAATAGCATGGAGAAATTTAATAAAAAATAAATTTTTCAGCCTGATCAATATATTTGGTCTTGCAATCGGTCTTTGTTCCTTTTTATTAATTTCGCTATATATTTTGGACGAATTAAGCTATGACAAACACTTTAAAAATGCAGACCGTATATATCGTATCAACTCTGACATCTTATTTGGCGGCACCAGTTTGAAATTGTCCCAAAGTTCTGATCCTATGGGCGCTGTATTAAAAAAAGATTATCATCAAGTGGAACAATACACCAGAATATACACCAATGAAGGTGGAGATTTTGTCAGAAAAGGAAATCAATATGTTTTCGAAGACAGGATTGCATATGCGGATTCGACATTTTTTGATATGTTTTCAATACCGGTTATAGAAGGGGACCCTGCAACGGCTTTAGACGCCCCCAACTCAGTTGTCATAAATGAAACAATGGCAAGGAAATACTTTAATTCAGCATATGCTGTAGGAAAGACACTGGAATTTGGAGCCACAGAGAAAACGATTTTTACAATTAAAGCGGTGTACAAAGATATTCCTGAAAATACCCATTTCAATTTTGATATGATCTTTTCGATGGACAATGTCAGCTATGGCTTCGGCAATTTTTTAAGTCATAACTTTTCTACTTACATTCGGTTGACTCCGGAGACAGACTACAGATCGTTTGACGAGAAATTTATTTCGGTAACAGATAAGTATATTCTTCCACAGGCAAAACAATTTATGGATATAAATTCCATGGATGATTTTAAAAAGTCAGGAAATGATCTCAGGTATAGCTTGTTTCCTATGAAAGATATTCACTTGAGGTCAGACAGATCATTTGAGATCAACACGGGTGGAAACATACAGTATATCTATATATTCGGTGCAGTAGCTATATTTCTGCTGATTATTGCATGTATTAATTTTATGAATTTAAGTACAGCCAGATCTTCAAGCCGAGCCAAAGAAGTGGGTATCAGAAAGGTGCTGGGTACAGAGAAACTAACATTAATATGGCAATTTATAGCTGAATCAGCCATGACCAGTTACATTGCATTACTACTGGCAATAATAATGATAGCGGTGGTCCTGCCAGTGTTTAACGATATATCTGCAAAATCCATCCATGCTATGGACTTATTTAAGGTTAACTTTTTGCCTTTACTACTCCTTTTGCCCATGCTGACTGGTCTGCTGGCAGGATACTACCCTGCGTTTTTTCTATCATCTTTCAAACCTGTGGAAGTACTAAAAAGTAAACTAAACGCAGGTTTGGCGGGGAGTAAACTTAGAAACATTCTGGTAGTATTTCAGTTTGCAGTTTCTCTCATTCTCATCATAAGCACTATAATTGTTTATCAGCAACTGGAGTATATACAGACTAAAAATATTGGTTTTGACAAAGATCAGGTTTTGGTTCTGGATGAAACCTATGCCCTGAATGGGAATCAGGAGGCATTTAAAAATGACATTTTACAATTGGCTGGCGTAAAACATGGTTCACAATCTCAATATTTGCCTGTTTCAAATTCCAGCAGAAATGATAACACTTTTTCTAAAGAAGCATTTATGACAGAAAAAAATGGTATAAATATGCAGGTTTGGAAAATTGATTATGATTACATTCCGACACTGGGTATGGAACTGGCGGGTGGAAGGAATTTTTCCAAGGAATTTGGTGCTGATTCCAATGCTGTTATAATAAATGAAACTACAGCAAAAATGCTTGGTTATGATGATCCGGTAGGTAAATATATTTATACATCAGATGGAAACAGCAGCAATCAGGGTATAGCCCTGAGCATTATTGGGGTAGTTAAAAACTTTCATTTTGAAACATTAAAAGAAGACATTGGTCCATTGTGCTTTCGTTTGGGGCAAAAACCAAATGGGATGATTTTTAAGATTTCAGGAGCTTCTATGGCTCAAATAGTGAGTCAGATAGAATCCAAATGGAAAAAAATGGCACCTGACATGCCATTCAGTTATCGTTTTCTTGATGACTCTTTTGACGAAATGTACAGGGGAGAAATGCGAATCGGAAAGGTGGCCATGATATTTTCTTTTCTAACTATTATGATTGCATGTTTGGGCCTTTTTGGATTAGTCACATTCATGACAGAACAGAGAGTCAAAGAAATTGGAATAAGAAAAGTACTTGGCGCAAATGAATTAAGTATAATACATCTCATTCTGAAAGATTTTTTAAAGCTGGTGTTTATTTCCATTTTAATAGGAAGCCCACTTGCCTATTATTTTATGCATAATTGGTTGCAGGATTTTGCTTACAGGATTAATATTGAGTGGTGGATATTTACTGCCTCCGGCTTTGTGGCAATAGTCATTACGTTGATCACTGTAAGCTATCAGGCCATTAAAGCTGCGCTGATGAATCCTGTGAAGAGTTTGAAGTCCGAATAACATTATTACTGAATGATGAACCGTGGAATGATCTGAACGACGAATAAAGAAATGTTGAACAACCGATTGGTTTGAATAACAAATAATCTGAAAATATAAACGGTACATACCTAATAATTAATATCTAAAATATAATAATAATCATGCTCACCAATAATTTTAAAATTGCCTGGCGAAATCTTATTAAAAACCCTTTGTATACTTTTATAAATGTTTCAGGACTGGCTTTAGGTTTGGCCATATGTATGTTAATCACACTTTTTGTTAAAGATGAATTGAGTTTTGACCAATACTTCAGTAAAAAACATGAAATATACCGCATAGTTACTGAAGAAAAATCGTCGGATGGAAAGGTCAATAAGTTTGGTCAAACCGGCATGATACACGGCCCTGCTTTTCAGCGTCAGGTTCCGGCCATCAAAAATATGGTTCGTTACAAACATGAAACCGTAACCATTAAAAGCGAAAATGAAATTGTCTATCAACAGGCTTTTGTAGTGGATAGTACTTATTTCCAAATGTTTGATACAAAGTTTTTGGATGGGTCCCCATACAAAGCCCTTTCAGACCCACAGTCGGTAGTGATCTCAGAAGATGTAGCCGAAAAATATTTTGCCACCACCGCAGCGGTAGGAAAAACGCTAAATATTAATTTTGATGGTGAGTTTCAGAATTTTTCAGTCACCGGAGTCATAAACAACCCGCCTGTCAATTCAAGCATACAGACAGAAATGTTGATTCCCATGCATAAATCCAAAAATACTGATCTTCATTGGATAAATTTCTATATTAACACTTTTGTCGAGATAGCAGATGGTACAAATATCGAAAATATCGAAAAACAATTTGCAGCAATTTATGCTGCTGATGCTAAAGATCAACTCGCTGAAGCAGCTAAAGAATGGAATTTTAAAAATCATTTGACTTTTACCTTACAACCGTTTTTAGAAATTCATCTGAGCAAAGATTTCCAGGCTTCCAACGGATTAAAAGATTCAGGTAATCCCCTTTTCTCCTATTTCCTTACTGGAATTGCCTTATTTATTCTTTTGATTGCATGTATAAATTTTATAAATCTGGCCATAGCCCGGTCTGTTCAAAGGTCAAAAGAAATCGGTGTCCGTAAAGTGGTAGGAAGTACAAGAAAACAACTCATCATCCAGTTTCTCTCCGAATCGTTTTTATTAAGCGGTCTGGCATTTATATTTGGCGCCTTGATTGCTTATGCAGCCTTACCTGTATTTAATGATTTATCGTCCAAACAACTGGCCATTTCATATCTTATGGATACAAAACTTATCGGATTATTGGGAATGATATTTATTCTGACTGGCTTATTGGCAGGTTTTTATCCTGCTATGGTACTTTCCGGTTTTAACCCTGTTGAAACTCTGTACGGCAGATTTCAATTGGGTGGAAAAAATCTGATGCAAAAGTCACTGATCGTTTTTCAGTTTGCTTTGGCATCATTTTTCATCATTTTCTCCGTTGTCCAGTATCGTCAGGCCAATCTGTTTATAAACAAAGACTTGGGCTATGATGATAAAAACCTGATAGAAATATCTGTAAACGACATGAATTTTTCAAAAATAACTGTTTTCGAAAATGAACTCAAAAAAGATCCTTCTATACTATCTGTTGCCCCTTCCAATCGGGGAAATTGGATCACCATGGCTTCAACGGCTGATGGTACCGAAATGGCCCCGAAAATGGAAATTACCAACCACAATTATTTAAATACTGTAGGTATCCAGGTGAAAGAAGGTAGATTTTTTTCTCCCGAGTTTCCTGCAGATTCTACTCTTTCAGCCTTGGTCAATGAGTCATTTGTCAAAAAAGCCAACATGAAAAATCCAATCGGTCAGGAAATAAAAATAATGAACCGGGACAAATATCAGATTGTTGGTATTGTAAAAGATTATCATCATTCCTCTTTGTATGAAACCGTTTCTCCTCAGGTCTTTTTGTCCAATCCCAAACATGGTTTTGGAAGTTTTGTGATAAGAATCGCCGATACCAATTTGTCAAATACTCTGGATCATATCAGAAACGTTTTTCGTGATCAATTTCCAACCCAACCTTACAAGTATGATTTTGTATCGGATATTAATGATAAAAATTATGATAAGGAATTTAAAATGCGCCAAATGATTTTATTTTCTGCTTTGATAATTATCTTCATTTCATGTATCGGGATGTTTGGCCTTGCTTCTCTTACTGCCCAAAAAAGAACCAAGGAAATAGGTATCCGCAAAATTATGGGTGCAAGTATCAGCAGCATTATAAATATGATGTCGATGCAATTTTTCAAACTTGTATTCATCGCTTTTATCATTGCCGCACCATTATCTTATTTTGCAGTAACTGCTGTTTTGCAGAACTTACCCTACAGGGTGGATATTGGTGCAGATATCTTTATTTATACCTTAGGATGTATACTACTGTTAGCATTTGTGACTTCCGGATATCAAGCCATTAAAGCGGCAGTTGCAAATCCGGTAAAAAGTTTGAAGACAGAGTGAAAACCTAATCCCTTTACTAATTCTACTTTGTTAATTTAGCTTTTATATTAATTTTCAGATCAAATGTTGGCTAAAACATGGGCTAAATACCAAACCTTAAGGTAGAATGTAAAAAGCGTGGCCGTTCCGGTACGCGGAGCGATTTAGCGGAACTAGCCTTTTTTGTTTACTTTTTTTGGCACTGAGTCCACTCTAAAAAGGTTTTAAATAATTTGTTATATTAAATTTAATTATATATCTTAGTGTCTCAAAATGATTATTTAATGTTTAAGCGAAACACAGGATATCAACAAACAGAGTTATTTTGTTTTGATGATA
>Ga0138256_10001341_pt1 | contig 26532 bp, 20 predicted proteins | sample KNB2016incub_MG_FD_105486 | JGI IMG/M metagenome (GOLD analysis project Ga0138256, IMG submission 105486) | Active sludge microbial communities from wastewater in Klosterneuburg, Austria - KNB2014incub_MG | ecosystem: Engineered > WWTP > Activated sludge > Unclassified | place: Austria...
CCGCCTCATGCTCGCGCAGGATCGATACGATCTGCGTCTCGGTGAACTTGCTCTTTCTCATGCTTCCCAAGTTTAGGTGGTTGTCTCTTCTTACAACCGTACCTGTTATTGGGGGCTCTTACAGCGGCACGTACTTGTTCGTGATGCGGTAGATCTGCGTGTCATCGATCCGCCGGTAGTCATGCACGATCCTGTGGCGTAGGCCCTCGATCTTGAACCAATCCACTTCGGGGTGGGCGTTCTTCAGCGCATCGGTCAGGTTGTATGCCGCTTCGCCGATGGTCTGTAGTCGATAGACGATGGCATCACGCAGTACATCATCTGCCAGAAAGACTTCCAGATTAACACCGGTCATGCTGCGGACAACCCGTTCAGCAGCAGACAGCATATCAATGAGCCGCACCTTGTCGCTGCGCTCAGACATACTTCAAGTCCTTCTCGATGAATTCCATGTAATGCGGCTTCACGGCGGTGCGCATCACCAGATCCACCTCACGCTGCACGATGCCTTGCAGATCGATCAGCAGGTCGAAATAGTCGAAGTCGGCTCCGGGCTCGAACTCCACCATGATGTCCACATCGCTGTCCGGGCGGAAGTCATCGCGCGTGGCCGAGCCGAACACGGCCATGCTCTTCAAGCCGTACTTGGCAAAGAGCCGGGCGCGTTCGCGGCGGAGAACAGAGAGGATGTCGGCGAGGGTGCCCATGGGATACAAATATCCGACAGACCTGCTGACCTTCGCTGTATGTCCAACCAGCCCGACGCCACCACCGCCGTTCACTAAAATTGCCGCAGCAATCACACCCCATGAAACGCATCCTCGTATCCATCACACTTTCCCCGGAAGGCATGGGGACCATAAAGGCAACGCCCGAGTTGCAGCAGGCGGAAATGCGGTTCATCAACACCTGGAAGGAAGAGGGTATTCTGGAGAGCTTCTTCATCACCACGAACCGCACAGGAGCATTCCTACTTTTCAACAATGCGGATGGCAACCGGACCAAGGAGCTGATCGGCGGCCTGCCGTACTTCCCCTACATGTCCAAGGTGGAGTACTTCGAACTGGACAAGCAGTTCTAAGCCATGGCGAACCCCAACAAGACCCACGCCACCGCCGCGAGCGTGGATGCCTTCATCGATAAGCAGCCGAAGGAGGAAGTGCGCGACGATTGCCGCACGCTGATAAAGCTGATGCACGAACTCACCGGCGAGCAACCGCACCTGTACGGGCCCACGATCATTGGCTTCGGCACCTACCATTACACCTACGCCAGCGGTCATTCGGGCAGTGCTCCCTTGGCGGCTTTCAGCCCACGCAAACCGGAGCTGGTCCTCTACCTCGGCGAAGAGGCGCAGGAGCCGGAGCTGCTTGCCAAGCTGGGTAGACACCGAGCGACGAAAGGCTGCCTTTACGTGAAGCGACTGGCCGACATCGACCTGAAGGTGCTGAAGCTCATGCTCAAGAGGTCGATCGCTCGCACAAGGAAGGCCTATCCGCTGTCCTAGTCCGCGCCCGCAGGGGAGGACACGTCCGGCCGCCCATCTGGAACAATTCCAAACAGCACAGCGTTAGCGACTTGCGTCCCGTGCTAACGGCCCGGCCCGTAGGTTTGCGGTCAGAACGAACGCACCCCATCCGTTCACTGTTCCTCCCAGCATGGCCCGTACAGGACTCTTCGGTTCCTCCCTCGTCAAAAAGTACTGGATGGCCCTCACGGGCCTTTTCCTTATCACGTTCCTGGTGGTACACGCCACGGTGAACGCCATGATCTTCTTCAATGACGGGGGCGTCACGTTCAACGAAGCGGCCCACTTCATGGGCACCAACCCGCTCATCCGGGCGATGGAGTTCGTGCTTTTCGCGGGCCTCATCCTGCATATCGTGGACGGTCTGATCCTTTGGAGCCAGAACCGCGCAGCGCGACCTGTGAAATACGCCATGGAGAAAGGCAGCGCCAACCGAAGTTGGTATAGTGCCAGCATGGGCATCCTCGGCACCTTGCTGCTGCTCTTCCTCATCATGCACTTGTGGCACTTCTGGGTGAAGAGCCGCATCACCGGCTTGCGCGAGATCGAAGGGATGCCGGGCCACGACAACCTCTACATCGAGATGGTGGAGGTATTCGCGCACCCCGTTCCCGTGGTGCTTTACGTGCTCGGATGTTTCAGCCTGTTCTGGCACCTGCTGCACGGCTTCCAGAGCGCCTTCCAAAGCGTCGGTATCAACCACAAGCGCTACACGCCGATCATCAAGATGGTGGGCGCCGGTTTCAGCATCGTCATCTCCGCGCTCTTCGCCTCGATGCCGGTGAGCATGTACCTAGGTTGGATCAAGTGATCCATTGAACCTCTTCGATCAATGAGCACCCTCGACAGCAAGATCCCTCCCGGCCCCATCGATAAGAAGTGGACCGATCACAAGGGACACATCCGCATCGTCGCCCCCGCGAACAAACGCCGCATCGATATCATCGTTGTGGGCACGGGTCTCGCTGGAGGTGCCGCCGCCGCATCGCTCGCGGAGATGGGCTACAATGTGAAGGCCTTCTGCTTCCAGGATAGCGCCCGTCGTGCGCACAGCATCGCCGCGCAGGGCGGGATCAATGCCGCGAAGAACTACCAGAACGACGGCGACAGCACCTACCGTCTGTTCTACGATACCGTGAAAGGCGGTGACTACCGCGCACGCGAAGCCAACGTGTATCGCTTGGCGGAAGTGAGCGCGAACATCATCGACCAGTGCGTGGCGCAAGGCGTGCCCTTCGCCCGCGACTACGGTGGACTCCTCGACAACCGGTCCTTCGGTGGCGTGCAAGTGAGCCGCACCTTCTACGCCCGCGGACAGACAGGACAGCAACTACTTCTCGGTGCGTACAGCGCGCTAATGCGCCAGGTGGGCAAGGGCGCCGTGCAGATGTTCGACCGCCACGAGATGCTCGATGTGGTTGTTGTGGACGGCAAGGCACGCGGCATCATCGCTCGCAACCTGATCACCGGCGAGATCGAAAGGCACGGCGCACACGCGGTGCTGCTCTGCACGGGCGGCTACGGCAACGTGTTCTTCTTGAGCACGAACGCCATGGGCAGCAACGTCACGGCGGCGTGGAAGGCGCACAAGCGTGGGGCCTACTTCGGCAATCCCTGCTACACGCAGATCCACCCGACGTGCATCCCCGTGAGCGGCACGCACCAGAGCAAGCTCACGTTGATGAGCGAGTCGCTGCGGAATGATGGCCGCATCTGGGTGCCGAAGAACATCGAGGACGCGAAAGCGATCCGCGATGGCAAGAAGAAAGGCAGCGACATCGCTGAAGGCGATCGTGACTATTACCTCGAACGCCGTTATCCGGCCTTCGGGAACCTGGTGCCGCGTGACGTGGCCAGTCGTGCTGCGAAAGAGCGTTGCGATGCCGGATACGGCGTGAACAAGACCGGTGAGGCCGTGTACCTCGATTTCAGTGCCGCCATCGAGCGCTACGGCAAGCTCGAGGCGAACGTGAAGAAGATCGAGAACGCGAGCCAGGAGCAAGTACGCGAGCTAGGAACTTCCGTGGTGAGCGAGAAGTACGGCAACCTCTTCGAGATGTACGAGAACATCGTCGGCGAGGATCCCTACAAGCATGCGATGAAGATCTACCCGGCCGTACACTACACCATGGGCGGCCTGTGGGTGGACTACAACCTACAGACCACCGTGCCGGGTCTCTTCTGTTTGGGCGAAGCGAACTTCAGCGATCACGGCGCGAACCGTCTCGGCGCATCAGCGCTGATGCAAGGCTTGGCGGACGGCTACTTCGTGATCCCGTACACCGTGGGTGATTACCTCGCGGATGACATCCGTACAGGTCCCATCAAGACCAACACGCCGGAGTTCGATGCGGCCGAGAAGGACGTGAAGGATCGCATCAACCACTTCCTCAACAACAAGGGCACGAAGCCGGTTGATGACTTCCACCGCCGCTTGGGCAAGGTGATGTGGGACAAGTGCGGCATGGCGCGCAACGCACAGGGCTTGCAGGAAGCGATTATGGAGATCCGCCAGATCCGCGAGGAGTTCTACCGCGACGTGCGCGTTCCTGGCAAAGCCGGTGAGTTCAACCAGGAACTGGAGAAGGCCGGTCGGGTGGCCGATTTCCTGGAACTCGGCGAACTGATGTGCGTTGATGCGCTTCATCGCAACGAAAGTTGTGGTGGTCACTTCCGTGAGGAATTCGCAGAAACAGATGGGCCACAGCAGGGTGAGGCCAAACGCGATGATACCAACTACGCATACGTGGCGGCTTGGGAATGGATGGGGGATGCCGGCAAGGCGAACCTGCACAAGGAAGCGCTGGAGTTCAACGAAGTGAAACTGACGCAACGCAGCTACAAGTAATGGGCAACATGAAGCTGAATCTCAAGATCTGGCGCCAGGCTGGTCCGAACGACAAGGGCCAGATGAAGGACTATCCTGTCAGCAACGTGTCCGAGGACATGAGCTTTCTGGAGATGCTGGATGTATTGAACGACGACATCGTGCGCAAGGGAGAGGACCCGATCGCCTTCGACCACGACTGTCGCGAAGGCATCTGCGGATCATGCAGCCTCTTCATCAATGGTGAGGCGCACGGACCGGGCAAGGGCATCACCACGTGCCAGTTGCACATGCGTCGCTTCAAGGATGGCGATACGATCCACGTCGAGCCGTGGCGCAGCGCAGCGTTCCCGGTGATCAAGGATCTCGCGACCAACCGTGGAGCCTTCGACCGCATTCAAGCGGCCGGTGGTTTCGTGAGCGTGAACACCAGCGGCAACTTGGTTGACGGCAACGCGGTGCCCATCCCGAAGGACGACGCCGACAAGGCCTTCGACGCCGCTACTTGCATCGGTTGTGGTGCCTGTGTGGCCTCCTGCCCGAACGGTTCCGCGATGTTGTTCACCGCTGCGAAAGTCTCGCAGCTCTCGCTCCTCCCCCAAGGCAAACCCGAGCGCAAGCGCCGAGCGCTGGCCATGGTAGAGCAAATGGACAAGGAGGGCTTTGGCAACTGCAGCGCGATCGGTGCCTGTGAGGTCGAGTGCCCCAAGAACATCAGCTTGGAGCACATCGCGCGGCTGAACCGGGAGTACTTGGCGGCGACGGTGACGAAGGAGTGATCTTGAATGATGCGCGCCCTTCTTTCAGTCCTTGTGCCCCTTGTTCTTATCTCATGCCAAGATGGGCGAGGCAAAGAGGATTCAAATCCCCAATGGGATGGCGTTAGTGTAAGAATGAAAGATGCAGTCGTCGTTGCTTCAGTCCATATGGAGTCGATGCGGTACTCGCGCTGGTGGTATGAGCAGGATGCTCTTTCTGATAGCACCATTCCACGACATTAGGAAGCTCAGATTACCATTTCCGAAGCGGAGTTGGAAGCATTGATTTCCTTTGCCCAACAATTGATACGAGAGGCTGTGCTTTCCGAGGACGGCGCCACCGAGATTCATGGTGACAACGTTGTGATCAGGCTCTTTCATGGTGTTGGGTCGGGGAAGGTTGAGGTGGAAATAAGCTATGTCTCAGTTGACCATTGGCTCTCGCTTTCTCCGTTGAACGTGAGATTGAGGGCTATGACCGTTGGTCGGTTTGACAATGTCCCAAAGCGATCTGTGGACGTTCACGGATGGAATGATGTTGTCTATTAGCAAACTCCCCCACGTCGGCACCACCATCTTCACGGTGAAGAACAAGTCGGCCGCCGAATGCGGCGCCATCAACCTCAGCCAGGGCTGATCACTTCAACCGCTTCACTGCTTGTGCAGGAGTGATCACCGGGATCATTTCCTGCTGCTTGAAGTCTTTGTCGTTGCTGACGATGGCATCAACGCCACCGGCCGTGATCGCCGCGTGGAACTGGATCGCGTCCTCCAGATCGTTCCAGCCGCTGTTGATACCAGCGATCAACTCAGAGGTGCCGATACGTGCCACAGCGATGTGCGGGAGGAGCGCATTCAATCGAGCGATCACCAAATCCATGCGCAGATCATACTTGCCCAGGGAATAGAGCATGGTCATCACCGAGGTCGCCGTGGTGAGCACCTCCACCTCCTCCTTCACCGCCAGTTTAATGAGGGCGTTCGACGCTGCGTGATGGGGCCTTTCGGTCTGGAACAGGTCGAACAGGACATTGGTGTCCAAGAAGTACCTCATGCCTTGGGCTTGGCCGTCTTCTTCTTGGGTGCGGGCTTGGCCTTCGGCTTGTATCCAAAAGCGTAGGCCAAACGCGGATCCTCCTCCAAGTCCTTCTGCGAGATCTTACCGCTCAACCATGTACCCATCTCATCGATCCACGCGAGATCGTCGTCTTTCTTGGCCGCGTCCTTCCGATCGAGCTCCTCCACGAGGTCATCAACGATGGCGCTCATGGGCTTGGCCCTGCGGGCACCGGCTTTTCGCAGCAGCGCTACCGTGCGCTTGTTCAAGCTTAGCGTGACCTTCGTTTTCATGCTGCATCAAATATACATACGCCCTTGCCCGTCGTACATACGCGGCCAACGACGTAGTTTCGGGCCGTGTACCTGACCAGCAAACTCCCCCACGTCGGAACCACCATCTTCACGGTGATGAGCAACCTGGCGCAGGAGTGCGGCGCCATCAATCTCAGCCAGGGCTTCCCGGATTTCCCCATCGACGAGAAGCTGAGTTCCCTGGCGTATACGGCCATGAAGGCGGGCCACAACCAGTACGCACCCATGCCAGGAGTAGCTTCCTTGCGGGAAGCGATCGCGGGGAAGGTGGATAGGCTCTACGCTCACACCTATGATCCGGATACGGAGGTCACCGTGACGGCCGGAGGTACGCAAGCCATCTTCACAGCGCTCGCTGCGGTGGTTCACCCCGGCGATGAGGTGATCATCGTAGACCCGGCCTACGACTGCTATGCGCCCACCGTGGCGCTATTGGGCGGAACGCCGGTACACGTGCGCCTGGGCAGCGATATGAAGTTCGATGCGGATGCGGTGAAGGCGGCCATCACGCCCCGCACGCGGATGCTCATGATCAACACGCCGCATAACCCTGCGGGCACCATCCTGCGCGACGCCGATATGCAACGGATCGCCGCGATGGTCCGGGGCACGGATATCCTGCTCCTCAGCGACGAGGTCTATGAGCACTTGGTGTTCGACGGTGAAGTACACGCCTCCGCGATCAACTACCCCGAGCTGCGCGAGCGAGCGTTCGTGGTCTTCAGCTTCGGAAAAGTCTTCCACGCCACCGGTTGGAAGATGGGCTATGTGCTCGCTCCGAAGGACATGATGGCCGAATTCCGCAAAGTGCACCAGTTCAACGTGTTCAGCGTGAACACGCCAATACAACACGCACTGGCCGAGCACCTTCGTGACCCGGCCAACTATGAGCATTTGCCCGGGTTCTTCCAGGAGAAGCGCGATCGTTTCACCATAGGCCTGCGGGCTTCACGCTTCGAGCCCCTGACTTGCGAAGGCAGCTATTTCCAGCTCGCCGACTACGGCCGCATCAGCGATGAGGACGATATCACCTTTGCCAAGCGGATGACCCTGGAGCATGGCATCGCGGCAATTCCGCTGAGCCCGTTCTATAAAGATCCACCGTTAGGAAGGAGGATACTGCGTTTCTGTTTCGCCAAGCAGGGAGATACCCTGGACAACGCCATCGAGAAGCTATGCGCGATCTAAAGGTGACGCTCGTGCAGACGATGCTGCACTGGGAAGATGCCCCCGCGAACCGGGACATGTTCGTCGAGAAGTTGGTCGCATTGAAAGGCATCACGGACCTCATCGTTCTACCCGAGATGTTCACCACGGGTTTCAGTATGCGCAGCGCTGAAATGGCGGAAACAATGGATGGTGCCACGGTCGATTGGATGCGCGCACAGGCGAGGGCGATCGATGCCGCGCTCTACGGAAGCGTGATCATCAAGGACGAGGGGAGGCACCTTAATCGTGGGCTCTTCGTGGAGCCCTCCGGCAAGGTCACGGTGTACGACAAGCGTCACCTGTTCCGCTTCGCGAGCGAGAACGACCACTATGCACCGGGAACGGAGCGCGTAGTGGTCGAATGGCGTGGCTGGCGAATACTGCTGCAGGTTTGCTTTGACCTACGATTCCCGGTGTTCGCGCGTAACCGCGGCGACTACGATGCTGCGCTTTACGTGGCCAACTGGCCGGAAGCACGACGCTATCCCTGGAGCCAGTTGCTCATCGCCCGCGCCATCGAGAACCAATGTTATGTGGTCGGTGGGAACCGTGTGGGCATGGACGGCAAGGGCATCCACTACAGCGGGGATTCCGTGGTGATCGATCCGCGCGGCGCGGTGATCGGACAGGTGGAACCGTCCCAAGAAGGGATCTCGACCAGCGTATTGGATCGTGCAGCGCTGGAGAACTTCCGCGAAAAATTCCCAGTGGGGAAGGACGCGGATGATTTCTCGCTAAGCCTCTGACCAGGTCGGTTCCGGGCCTCGCCGATCAGCGCAGGATGGTGACGTGCCCCAGGCGTTCGTGCTGGCGCCCCACCTTGCCGTTCTCGTCCTCGAAGAAGCGGTACGATAGCCGCCAAGCATACATGTGGTTCGCGGCTTCTTCGTTGCTCACGCTGCCGTCCCAGAAGGTATTTGGATCCGTGGTTTGGAACAGCACACCACCCCAGCGGTCGAAGACCACGAGCTCGATGCTCGCGATGTTCTTGCCCACCGCGCCCCAGGTATCATTGATACCGTCCCCATTGGGGGTGAATGTGTTCGGTATGTAGATGGACGCCGGGCAGAACTCGTTCACTACGATGGAGTCGCGCATGCTGCAATCATGCGGGTTCGTCACCTCCACGAAATACCATCCGTAAGCGCCCGCCAAGATCACTTGCGCTGATTCGCCCGTGTTCCATTGGAAGGATGATCCCTCGTTGCCCGCGTTGATCACCACGTAGTGGGGCTCTTCGTCCAGGCATGCGAACAATTGATGCGCCGCCAGACGGGAAGGAGAGGGGTTGAAGGTGGCTCGTACCACGTCCGAGGCAGCGCAGTACCCGTTGTCCACGTTCACCGAATAAGTTCCCGTGGAACTCACCAGCAGGGTTGATCCAGCGGAACCATTGCTCCACTGGTAGGTCGCCCCTGGATTCGTGACATCCAAAGTGAGCACGTCCCCTTCGCACAAGGTGGTATCGGGCCCGAGATCCACCACGGGGTAGGCCACAAAGGTCACATCGGCATCAAAGGTGCGCACGCATCCATCCGCGTTCTCCACGGTCACGGTGTACGTTCCGCCAGAGGTCGGGCTGAGGGTCTGGGTCACGGCGTTCGTGTTCCACACATAGGTACTACCTGGGTTCCCCGCGTCCAGAAGCACGGGTTCCCCGATGCACGTGGTCACATCCTGGAGCATATCCGATGGGGCCGGCAGGAAGACAGCGTTCACCGAATCCCGGGTGGTGCAGGCCACGTTGCTCACGTCCACCCAGTAGATACCAGAGGTCTGTGGAGCGAGCGTTTGTGTCACAACGCCTGTGTTCCACGAGAAGGTGGCTCCTGGATTCGCTGCATCCAGTACCAGCGGATCACCGGTACAGACCGACGTATCCGGTCCCAGGTCCACGATGGGCGGTGCGGCCAAGGTGACGAGCGCGTCGAATTGCGCGCTGCATAGCTGCGGGGTGGTCACCATCACGGTGAATGTGCCCGATATCGTCGCGAGGATCTGTTGGGTATCCGCGTTGGTGCTCCAGAGATAGGTGCAGCCCGGGTTCCCAGCATCCAGCGTGGGCAGCGCGGTGGTGCAGGAGATGACGTCCTGAAGCATGTCGGTGGGAAATGCAGCGAACGTCACCGTGATGGTGTCGCTGTTCACGCAGCTCTGCGGACTTGTCGCAGTGGCATAGTAGGTGGCCGAGGCGTTCACGAGAAGTGTTTGTCCGCTCGTGCCCGTGCTCCATACGATCGTATTGCCCGGGGAGTGTGCGTCAAGGAGCAGGGAGGCCGCGCCGCAAGCAGTGGTATCCGCCCCGAGATCCACTGGCGGCAGTTGGTGGAACGTTACGTTGAAAACCTTGGTTGTTTGGCAGCCTTGCACATCGGTGATCTCCACGGAATAGCTGGCGCTGCTGTTCACCAGCACCGTTTGCGTGGTGGGACCATGTGCCCAGACATAGTCGCTGCCGGGGAATCCGGCGTCCAGCAAAAGGCTCTGCCCTTGGCACGCGCTCATGTTCACCGGATTGATCATGCTGTCGAAGGCATCTATCACATGGACTGAATCGCTCACGCTGCAACCGTTCCCGTCCGTCACGGCGACATTGAACGCCATAGTGGTGTCCGCCATGATGCTCGGCGAGGCGATCCCACCGGAGTTCAGCAGGTTGGAGGGTGTCCATGCGATGCTGAACGGAGCGGGTACGTTGTGTTGCACGTTCAGCTGAAAGCCCAAGGTGTTGCACAATGTGGTGTCCGGTGTGGCCGCGATGGTATATGCGGTGGTAACGGCCACGGTCACCGAGGCCTGCACGGCGCAACTGGTGATCGGGTCGGTAAGTGTGGCGATATAGGTGGTGGTGCCCGTTGGGCTGGCGATGGGCGTAAGGCTCAAGGCATTGTTCAGCGAGCCCGCTGGTTGCCATTGCAACTGGGCGTTCGTGGGCCCTTGCACGGTGGCGGTCAATTGGCTGCTCTCGCCCTGGCACAGTTGTACATCGCTGGCGGATGCCGACACGCTCATCATCGGCCCTACGGTGAGGGTGATCTGCTCGGTATCCGTGCAGCCGATGTTGGTGGTCGCCGTGAGCGTATAAGTGGTCGTAGCGTTCGGTGTAGCGGTCGGAGTAGGCCCCGTCGTGGTGCTCAAGCTCCCGTTGTTCGGCGACCACTGCCACACGATCCCCTGCCCACTGCTGGCGGTGGCGTGGAGCGGAATACCCACTGTGCTGCACAACGTCGTATCGCTCGGCAGGGTGATGGAGAAGGGCGACCGCACCTCGATGTACAACGAATCGGTGAAGACGCAGCCATTTCCGCCCGTCGCGCTGAAGGTGTACCAAGTGCTACCTGTTGGCGTGGCGATCGGCGTGGCGCTGTTCGGGTTGTTCAACGTAACGGAAGGTGACCATTGCATTCCGCCCGGGGCATTGTCGATATGGGTGATGATCACGTTGTCTATGGCCCATACGTCTTGACCGGCGCCGCTATGGGCCAGTTGCCGCCAACGGAACAAGGTCGCGTTCGTGCGCGCCAGCATAGGTACCTCCACCCTGCGGCTGGTGAAGGTGCTGAACTGCGATTCCAGCATTGTATCGAACGGTGTCCAACTACCTCCACCGTTGATGCTGTATTCCAGCACCACATCGTCACCCGGATCCGCGTTCTCGCAAGGCGCCGTACCCGTGGCGATGTATACCTGGAAATCCAACGCGCCGCCGTTCACAACGTCCAACGCGTTCGTGCGTGCTTCCCGCGTTCCACTGCCGGTGAACAACAAGGCGTTGCCTGTGGCCGATCCACAGGTATTGGCGACCGTTCCTCCGTTGATCGCGCTCCAGAACGTAGCTGGCGCTAGGTCCAATGGATCGAAGGCGATGGTCCGGTACACGTCACCCATCAATTGGCTGCTCTCGCCGCTACAGATCGCACTATCCGATGCGGACACGCGGACCGAGTGGATATCGTTCGGCGTTACAGCCACGAACACGCTGTCCGCGATGCTGCCGCAACCCAGCGGGTTGGAGACCTGCAAGCGGAACCAGGTGTTGTTCATCGGAAAGGCCACTGGATCGTGGATCGTGGGATCGCTCACCAGCGCGGTCGGGGTCCAGGCCAGGTCGAACACCTGCGGATCAGGCACTGGCAGGGCCCCCAATTGTACCGCACCGAACTGGCAAACATCGGCGTTCGCCGCACCGTTCGCTGTAGCCTGAAGGGTCAGTGGAACTTGAATGCCGACATGGAAGCTGTATTGTTCGGGACAAGCGCTACCCGGCAATTCCCCGTTCACGGTGTACGTGTCGTTCTGCGTAGGGGTGAAGGTCCAGGTCCAACCAGTTGCCAGGGTGGTTCCCGGGTTGCTGGCGGCTTCCCAAATGGCGTTGTCCAATGGATGGGGAGCGCTCAAGGTCACTGGTCCCGATACGCAGACCAGTGTATCTGTTACCGCAGGTGGTATATAGACCGCGTTGGCCGTGAAACCATAGCTCTCGCCGGTACCCGAGCCGTAGGCGTATACATGGATGCCTTGTGAGGAAAGGACGCGATGTGTGCCCGGTGTGATCGTTAAGCTCGCATAGGACCATGTTGGGCAGGAGGCATAGGGAGTGAACTGGGAGGCCGGAATGGCGGTGCCATCAAGTTGCACCGCTGCAGTCGCCACGGTGGGCACCACCAAGTTCAGGCGGTGTCCGGTGATCTGGGGTGAGGCTACGGTGCTGAAGCGGGCTTCCAACGTGGTGCGGTCGTCGGGCTCCAACAGGATCATGGACGGATCGCCAGCTCCCGCGCAGCTATACCCCTCACTGATCTGCGCCACTGATATCGGTGCGCTGGCGCTGATGCAGACCGGCGCGGTGCTGCCGTTCACTTCATGGATCTGGCCCGGGTTCAACACCACGGGCGGACCGCCGTTCACGGTGACCGAGGTGCCGTTCTGCGCGCATTGGATCCGATAGGTCTCCGTCGTCGGTCCACCGTTCTTGAAGCTGTGGAAGCTGGTCCCCCAGTGTTCGACCGGAACCAGTTGCTCGTACAGATGGTCGCAAGCCGCACAGGCCACGGGCACATTGGCACACATGGAACCTCCGAAGACCGCGAAGGGCCGGCACGAGCCGTTCTGGGTGGTGCCCCGCACCAGCGTGCCGGTGAGGTTGAGCGCCGCAAGAGCTGACTGTACCTGATAGGCTTCGCCCTGGTCCAATTGGACCGTGAACGGTACGCCGGCCGCATGCCCGCCGAGGGTGTTCACCGTGGGGGTGATCTCCACCTGTGTGCCATCCTGGGTGGCTACGATGAGCAGTTCGCTCTTGTAGAATTCGTTGAAACCTGGAATGCCCCGGTAGGCTTCGGCCCTGTATTCCGTGCCAAGACCGTCCACCGGGAGCACTTGGGTGCCGTCGTGTGTGTAGCTCTGGAAACTCACCGCCGAAACCGTGACAGGAGCCTGCGTTTGCACCCGCACACCTTTGTTCGTAACGGTTTCAGAACCGATGTGCTCGGCAGTATTGGGCACTACCACCAAAGCCACGCCGTTCGCGGGAACGGCGAAGGATTGGCTCCACCCGGCAAGGGGTATGCTCACCGTGCCGCTGGTGGCCGTTGGCGAGGCGATGTAGAGACGGAGTTCTTGGGCGCCGTACGCGTTCTGCATGAAGCCGACCCAGAAGTCGGTACCCATGGTGGGGAGGGGTCCCGGAGCTTGTGCCGGAGCCGGATGAACGCTCGCCAACATCAGGCTCAAGAGGGTGGCGCTGTGTACGCGGCGAAGCATGGTCAAGAGGGATCTCTGCGGATGGGCCACCGGCGAGCGGCTTCGATGCGGCCGTGCATACGCGATTCCGGGGCCCGATGTTCGCACGCCCAAGAACGGACAAGGCCGGGAGCGCTCCCGGCCTTGTCCATGGTGAGATGACCTTCCTCAGGCCAAGCTCAGCGGATCACGGTCACATGGCCCACGGTTTCCCGTTCGGCGCCAAGGGTGCCAAGGTGATCCTCGATGAAACGGTATTTCAGTTTCCAGACATAGACACCGTCCTGCACATCCCCACCGTTGCGTTTTCCGTCCCAGGCCACGGTCTCGTCCTTGCCGCTGAAAACAAGCTCACCCCAGCGATCGAACACGGACATCTCCACCGCACCGATGTTGTAGCCAGCGGGGGTGAACATATCGTTCAATCCATCCCCGTCGGGCGTGAAGGAATTGGGTACGAAGCATTGCGGAGGACAGTATTCCACGATGGCGATCGAATCTGTGATCGTACAATTCAGCGGCGTGGTGATGTCCACGAAGTACCAACCGTATTGGTCCACTTCGATGGTTTGGGTCACTTCATCCGTGCTCCACAAGAAGGTGCATCCAGCATTGCCCGCATCCAGCAACGTCTTGTACGGTGGATAGTCCAGGCAAAGCACCTGTTGCCATTCCTGGATCACATCGGGTAGCGGATTGAACACCACGATCACCGAATCGCGCGTGGTGCAATAGCCATTGAACACCTCAGCCCAGACGTCCATGGTGAAGGTGACGATGGTGGTCTGATCCGTGCTCCCCGTATTCCACAAGTAGGCCTGCCCCGGATTGCCAGCGTCCAGATCGAGCGTATCGGTATCGCAGAGCGCGGTATCCGGTCCGAGGTCCACTACCGGGAAGGGAACTATGGTGATCACCATATCGGCGGAATCGACGCAGATCGTCGGCGTGGTGACCACTACCGAATAGGTCGTCGAAACGCTATCCACTTGGATCGTCTGTGTTGTTTCGTTCGTGCTCCACAGGTACGCGCTTCCCGGATTCTCCGCGTCAAGGGTAATGGTCTCACTGATGCAGACGGTCGTGTCGCGTAGGTCGATCACGGGTAGGGGGTCGAAGGTGACGTTGATCGTATCACTGTTCGCGCAGGTATTGACATCGGTCACTTGCACCCAATAAGCATCGTTGGTGGTCACACTGATCGTTTGCCCCACTGCGGTGGTGCTCCATAGGTAGATGCTGCCGGCGTTGCCTGCGTCCAGTGTCCAGTTCTCCCCGATACAACGCGAGGTATCCGGGCCCAGCACGACGACCGGCAGAGGATCAACGGTCACTGTGGTGGTGAAAGTGGATTGGCAACCATTGCTGTCCTCCAGCACTACCGTGTAATCGTCGGCAGCGAAGACGGCAATGGTCTGCGTCACCTCGTTCGTGGGGCTCCAGAGATAGGTGCTGCCCGGGTACCCGGCGTCGATCACCATGCTATCTCCCGCGCAGAGCGACGAATCCGGGTAAAAGAACAGCTGATCGAAGGGTACGGTTATGTTCACCGTGTCGCGTGCGGAGCATCCAAGAGCATCCTGTACCACGACGATGTACTGCATGGTGGAATCCAATGTGATCGTGGGCGTGGCCGTATTCGCCCCGAGCAGATAGGCAGTCGGGGTCCAACTGATCGCCCCGCCTGGTACGTTATGCTGCACATCCAACTGGAAGCCGACCGGATCGCAAACGGTGGTGTCCTGTGTACCGGTCACCACATAGGCGGTGCTCACGGTGATCACAATGTTCTCCGTCAATTGGCAACCACTGATCGTATCGGTAACCGTAAGCACGTAATCCGTCGTTACCAAAGGAGTGGCTGTCGGATCCTGGATGGTGGCATCATCCAGACTTCCGGGCGAGGACCAGCTATAGGTCAGGTTCGTTGTCACTCCATTGATGGTGGCGTTCAGCAAGGTGCTTTCGCCCTGGCAGAGGTCATCGTCCGTGGTGGTGATGGTAAGCCCGAGGAGCTGGTTCACAGTGATCGTGACACTATCGCTGGCCACGCACCCTTGTCCGGTGGTCACGGTAACGAAGTACTCCGTGGTGGTTACCGGCGTGGCGATGGGGTCCTCGATGAAGGTCGCGTTCAACGTACCGTTGTTGGGCGTCCATAGCCAGGTATGGTTGGTGCCCGAGCTCGGAACCGCTTGCAACTGGATGCCGGCCAGATCGCAGATCGTCGTATCAGGCGTCATGGTGATGCTGAACGGCGCGCCTACTTCGATGTACACGGAGTCCTGATAGCTGCACGTGGTGTTCGCATCGATGCTCTGTACGTAGTACCAGCCGGTGGTCGTGGGATAGGCCATGGGGTCCTGCACGTTCGCAGCACTGAGGGTGGCGGGTGGCGACCAGTTGAAGGAGATACCCGCTGGGTTGGCCGCCGCGATAGCGATATTGTCCAGGCTCCAGTTGTCGTTGCCGGGGCCGCTGCTGTTCAGTTGCCGCCAACGGAACATGGTCGCAGCGGTCTGTGCCGCCAGTGGAATTGGCTCCACGATGGTACTGAAAGTGGGGTACAGATACTCCCAGTAGGTAGTGATAGGGACCCAACTGCCCCCCCCGTTGATCGAGTATTCCAGTACTACATCCTCCCCGGGGTCCGCATCATCGCAGGGCGGTGCGCTCGCGCCGATCTTGATCGCGAAGCTCACGCTACCACCGTTCAATACGTTCATCGCCACGGTGCTCGCCTGTCTCGGGTTCGCACCATCGAACCAAAGGGCATTGCCGAAGACCGAGCCGCAGTTGTTGCTGATGATGCCGCCTTGGATATTGTCCCAGAGCGCTCCGGGTACCACGTCCAGTTCATCCTGCATCAGGATCTGGTGTACGTCGAGCGTCAGTTGCGAGGAATCACCCAGGCAAAGTGCATCCTTCTCGGTGTTCGCTTCATAGACCAGGACATCCCCCATGATCACGTCGATGTACACGCTGTCCACGCTCACCGCACAACCGTTCAACGTGCTCACACTCACATAGAACCAACCGCTTTGGGTCGGCGTGGCGATCGGGTTCTGTAGGCTGCCATCGTTCAATTGCGGGTCGGGCCACCAGTTGTACAGATAGGTGCCGGGAGGGTCCACAAGCACGTCCAGTTGCACCGTTTCGAAACTGCAAATGGTGATCGTGGCTGGTGAGGGTACGCCGTTCGCCGAGGGGATCAATAGGGGCGGATCATCCACCTCCACGCTGAAGAAATACTGCTCCTCGCACTGGCTCAGGTTCTCGTAGCCGGTCACCACGTACACATTGCTACCCGGCGGGGTGAAGGTGTAGGAAAGGCCGTAGTGGAGCGTGTCCGAAGGATCGGTGATCACCGTCCAGAAAGGGTTGAAGATGGGGTTTGGCGGTGCGAGCGTCAACGTTCCCGTGCTGTCCAATCCACAGAACACCGAGTCGATGTTCAGCGGGGGCACCGGCGTGAACGAGCCCACCGAGTAGGCATAGCTTTCCGCGCTCCCCATCCCGTAGACATAGGCTGAGAGCCCACCGGGGCAGGTAAGGGTGTGACTGCCTTGCGTGAGCGGCACGGACGCATAGGCCTGCGTGGCGCACGCGGGATAAGCGGTAAAGGACGCCGCCGGGACCAAGGCTCCATCCAAGGAAACCTGGTTGACATTGGCCGTCTCGGTGATGATGTTCAGGTAGTGGTTCGTAATAACCGTGGAGGAGACCGTACTGAATGTGATATTATCGATCTTTTGCTCCTCCGCGTTCAAAATGAGCAGGGCAGGATCCCCGTTCGCCGAGCAGGTGATGCCCTCCATAAGTTGAGCCACACTGAAGGGGACATTGCCCTCGAAACAAGCGGGCTGGTTGTAGTAGTTGACCTCCGTGTACTGGCCCGCGTTCAGGTTTATGGGGGCACCGCCGTTCACGGTCACCACGGTGCCGTTCTGATCGGCCAGTATGCGGTACGTATACCCCGTGGTGGTGGAGTACGGTACCGAATAGTACTTGGTACCCCACACGTTGCGCGGCAGGTTCTGTTCGCAGATATGATCACATGCGTAACAACCGTTCGGGATGTTGGTGCATACGGACCCTGAAAAAACAGCGAAGGGCCTGCAACTGCCGCTCTGCTGGGTGGCGATAATGGTGCTGCCGGTGAAATCGTCCGCTGTGTTCAGTGCTTTTACCTGGTATGTCTCGGCCGAATCCAGGTCGACTATCCATGGAACACCGGCCGCATGGCCACCTTCGGTGGTGGCCGTGGTGGTGATCTCCACCTGAGTATCGTCCTGTGTGGCCACGATGAGGAACTCGGATGAGAGACCGCCCACGCCGTTCAGCCCGTAGTAAGCGTGGATCCGATATTCGTTGCCGAGCGATTGGATCGGGTACACCGTGGTACCATCGGCGGTGTATTGCTCAAAATTGATCGCGAACACGGCCACGGTGTCCTGGGTTTGGATCAATACCGACTTGTTGTCGATGACATCCGATTGATAGTGCATCGCCGTGGCGATCGGAATGGTTACCGTAGTGGTCACGTTCGGCACCACCACAAAGGCCTGCGACCAACCCACCAAAGGCATTGTGACGAGCCCGGTGGTGCCTACGGGTGCGCTGATGAACACATCCAGGCTTTGAACCGGATTGCCCTGGTAGTTCTGCATATACCCTAGCCAGAACTCCTTGCCCATGGTGGGCACTACACCTTGCCCGCTCGCTTGGTCGCTCACCAACAAAGCCAGCAGAAGGGAAAGGACGGTGGGTCGCAGCATGGTGGAAAGGGCTTTCAGGTCCAAAGGTCGTGCAGTACGTTCAAGTTCCTCGTACACGGGGTCGGTTCCGTAAAGAGGCCTCGGATCGAGTAGGAGACGCGATCACCCGCACGGCCGTTGCCAAGTTCGCAAAAAGATGTTGCCAGGCTCTAAGGACCACTTACCTCCCATTCCAGGCCGATCTCCCAGGCCGCACGCACCTGCACCGGATCAGGATAGTGCAGGACTTGCTCCGGAAGGTCGTCCTCGCGCAAAGAACCTGTGTCCCAACGCCCGTTCCCATTGGTATCGAGGACCATGCGAACCCGGTAGGAACCAGGGGGAACCCGTTCCCAAACGCATCGTCGAGACCCTATCGCCAGGAGGCTCCTGCGCACTTCGCGCCCCTGACCGTCCAACAAGAGCAGGAGTGCTGTTCCCCCTTGCTCTTCTTGAAGGTCCACCGTCACCGTTCCGAAGGTTTTGGGATCCGGCCCGGTCGGTTCCACGATCAATGAATCGTTCCAGCCACCATAGATGTCCTTCAGTGCTTTGGGAAGTACGCGCACCTTGCCGGGAGGTTGGGTACCGGTCGGCACCTTCAGCCATACCAACCGGTGGTCTGTGCTGTCCACTTCCAGCGTTATATCCCGCTTGATGCGAGCGGTATCACCGACCATCTCCACCCGGCTTGGATCGACCCGGGCCACCGGACGGCTCACATGGAGCGGTACTCCGCGCGCATCGGCGTCCAGCGCTTGGACCCCGAGGTGGAAAGGCATCGTTCCCGTGACGCGATAGGTCAAGGTATCCACTGGCGCAGAGCCGTCGACGAGCACCAGCGCTTGCCCATTGAGCAAGGTGGTGTCGCTGGGCCAGGCCAATGCACTATCCCGCCCGGTGGTGATCTCGAATGTCCAGGACGGATGAGCCCCACCCCCCAGTGTGATCAGCTGCAAACTCTCCGCAGGTCGCCCGAGGACCAGTTCCAATGCGCGATCCGGTAGTACGCTGTAGGTCAATAGCTGTTGCGAAGCGCTCAGTTCCCGGAATATTTCCAAGGGAGGTAGCGAACCGGTATCCCCTGGAGCAACTTCAACCGGTGCGGGGAGAAAACCGATGTCCTCGTTCGGCAGGTCGTACCGGTGGTTCCCGTTCTGGTCGCGCAATGCACGGATCAGATAGTTGCCTTCCGCGAGATAGGGGAGGCGGTAGGTGCCATCCTCCGCTGTGCGAGCGGAACGGATCGGGCGACCGCTCCGGAACGCTGCGGTATCCTCTTGGTTATAGAGCAATACGCTCACACCTTTCTCCGCCGCACCAGAATAGGCATTGCGTACAAGGCCGCTGAGCGTTAGGCTGTCGATATGGTCGCCGGTGGAGAGCACCACGCTCAGGTCCTTGACCGGGTTCCCCTCTGCGAGATCGACCACCGCATCGCCGAAGTTGAACACATACGTCGTTTTGGGGCTGAGCGGTCCGGTCAGGTCCAGCACTACCCGATCGGCCCCCGCCTGGCGCACTTCCGGCAGTTGCTCAAGGGGAGGGGAGATAAGCAGGTTGTTACGCACCCGATCCAAGCGGATGCGCTCATCGAACGCCAGCATGATCCGTGTTCCGGTGAAGCCCGTGGTGCCGCTAGCAGGTTCGCAGCTCAGCAATAACGGCGATGTCGCGTCCTTTGGCCCACCCGTTGGGTCGCGCACCTGGGCACAGGCGGTCATGAGCGCGATGAGGGAGATCAGGCCGATGGCCTTCATTCGAACAGGGGTTCCAAGAGGGCCCCTACCTGCCCTAGGGCGTGCGCGTCCACCTGGCCGAAATCGTCCGGCAGTTCGCTATCCACGTCCAGCACGGCTGCGATATGGCCCTGACGGTCCCGGAGCGGGACCACGATCTCCGACCTGCTCAAAGGACTACAGGCGATATGCCCCGGGAATTTCATCACGTCCGGCACCACCAATGTCCGTTCCTCCTGCCATGCCCGACCGCAGACGCCCTTTCCGTGCCCGATGCGCATGCAGGCCACCGGGCCTTGGAAGGGACCCAAGACAAGTTCTGCGCCTTGCACACGGTAAAAGCCTACCCAATGCCAGCCGAAGGTCTCCTTCAGTGCGGCGCTCACATTCGCCATGGCCGCCACGGGATCACGCTCGTCGCTGAGCAATTCCCGGAGTTGCGGCAGCAATGCACTGTAGAGGCTGATCCGGTCCCGAGTATCAGGAAGCGTAAGAGTTTCGGCCATGGGGGCGGGCTGGACGACAAAGGTATCCGGCTCAAGCGGTGGCCGCTGTGCATACGCTCACCCGCAGACCTGGTGCTGATGTAAGCGCACGGATGCATCCTTCCAGGGTAGCGCCGGTGGTCACCACATCGTCCACCACGAGCACATGCGCCCCTGCCAGCACCTCGGGAGAAACAAGATCGAAGGCCTCCTTCACGTTCGTCCAACGGTCCCAGCGTCCTTTGTGGGTTTGTGTGGTGGTGCGCGTCACACGCATGAGGCTTTGGTGCATGGATCTTAGTGGCCACACTTCACGGAACCCGTCCACCAGCACTTGGCTTTGGTTGAAGCCCCGTTGGCGCAACCGGCTTGGATGCAATGGAACGGCGAGAATGGTGTCAAGTGTACTGAAGCGCTCAGAGCCTTGAAGGGTCTCGGCCATCATGCGACCCAGTTCCAAGCCAACGGTCCTGTCGCCGGTGTATTTCAACCGATGTAACATGCGTTGCACCTTGCCACTTCGATTGAACTGGAGCAATGCTGCTGCGGCCTCCACCGGGACCTTGCCCCAGAAAAGGCGCTCCACACGGTTCCCGGGCTCCTGGTGGAGCCGCAGCCGTGGTAGATCGTTCAGGCAGCCCAAGCACAGGCTCGTTTCCGAACGGGTCAGCGGCCGGTCGCAAGCGGCGCAACGGCGCGGTAGAAAGAGCCCGACCAGATCGCCGAGCCATTCCACCGGTCCGTCGATGGTCCTGTGCCGCGAAGGCGTCATTGTTGAAAATTGGTCGAACAAGCGTCAAGCCGCCCGTTGGCCCGGGGTAATTTAGCCGCGGTATTCGTCATTTCCTACCCACCCGCACCCGCATGACCCAGCCCACCGCTCCCATCGAGCCACGCAAACCCCGTTCGAACACCGCCTTGTTGGCCCTGGTGGTGCTTCTGTTGATAAGCAACGTGGTGATGCTCTACCTCTTGATGCAGAGCAAGCGGCAAGAAGAGACCACCCAAGGGGAAGTGGTGAAGGTGACCAGCGAGAAGGAGAACGTTACGCGTATGTTGGAGGATATGCTCGCCCAATATGATACGTTGGAGACGGAGAACGAGCAGCTCACCGTGGAGATGGACGCGCAGAAACAGCAGATCGAAGGGCTCCTGGAACAGGTCAAATCCGGCAAATACAGCCTGGCCAAAGCGCAGAAGGAAGCAGAGACCCTGCGCCGGATCATGAAGGGCTACGTGGCCACCATCGATTCGCTCAACCAAGCCAACCTGCAGCTAACCGCGGACAAGGCCAATCTGACCCAGGAACTGGGTGAGGTGCAGGGGCAGAAGGCCGCGCTGGAGCAGACCAGTGCCGAACAGCAGAGCTTGATCGCCAAGGGCTCGGTGCTCAGCACCACCACCATTACGGCGGGTGCGGTCCAGCTCCGGAACAACGGCAAACAGGTGGACACCGACCGCGCGAAGAAGGCCCAGATGGTGAAGTGCTGCTTCACGCTAGGGGAGAACCGGGTGACCCGTTCGGGTGACAAGACGATCTATATGCGCGTGATCAGCCCGGACGGAAAGGTGCTGCCCGCCAGCGAAACCGACAACAGGTTCCAATTCGAAGGGGTGGAGGGTGAGTTCAGTGTGAAGCGGGAGGTGAACTACCAGAACGTGCCTGTGGACGCCTGCATGTTCTGGACCGCGAGCGGGGACATGGCCACCGGGCAGTACATCGTGGAGCTATACGAGGCTGGCAGCAAAGTGAGCCAGACCAAGTTCGATCTGAAGTAGCCGGATCATCCGCCAACGTAACGAGGGGCACAGGGGCATTCCCGCTGCGTCCCTCGTTCCTCTTCATGGGGATCCCAGCGGTTGTTCCCGCTCAGAAGAAGGCCCTGATCTGCGCCCCACCCACGTGTACTATCGGGGTGCCTTCGCTCTGACGACCGTTGTAGGTGAGGTCCACCTGGAGGTTCTGGCTCAGCTTGCGCTGAACGACCACGCTCCAGGTCACGTTCGTCCCCACTTTCAAGCTGCTCAGCATCTCATTGCCCAGGGAGGTGTTGGGATCGCCATTGTACCGGATCTCCACCCAGTTCCCGTTCGCTTGTATGCTGCCTTTGCCGGCGGTGTTCCAGCGAACTTCCAAGCCCAGGTCCTGCACTACGGCGAATTCGCCCCCGAGTTCCCTGGCGTTCTTCTTCTCATTGTACTTGTAGGACAGCGCCGTGCGGAAGTCGGTGTTCGGCCGCCAAGTGACACGTGGTTTCGAGGAGACCTGCTGGATGTTGTAGGTGCGACCGCTTATCAGATCGGAGGCACTGGCCACGCGCCCCAACTCCGATTCGACATCCGCGGTCCATTGCTGCGTGGTATTCCACCGGATCCGTACCTGGTTCAGTTCACGGACCCGCGATTCGAAGCCGTTCAACAAGAGCGTCTTGTTCCGATCATCCTGGTAGGTGTGGTCCACGCTCCACTTGGGACTGGTGCGATCATAGAACAGGGTGTTACGCAGGGAAGACGAGAACGCGGTGAGAAGCGTATCGGTCGGATCCGCGCGGAACGGGTCCAATGCCTGTGCCAACTCGGTGGTGCTGGTCTTGCGATCGCTCCGGAAGGAAGTGAGATCGGAGAACCGGGCTATGAAACCGCGCCAGCCCCTGGCCTGGCCCCACTTCACCGATGGACGCAGGTCCAGTGAAGCGCTCAATTGGTTGGAGAACGCCCTGACGTAGTCATTGGTCGGCACGAACACACGGATATGGTCCGCTTCGTAACTGAAGTTGGCCAGTTCGAACTCGTTCAGCTCCTTCACCCCGTCCCCGTTGTAGTCGATCCACACATACAGCCCCTGCCCCGCAGGTACCTGCACATATATGAACTCACGACGCTGTTCGAGGCCCGACCCGAACTCATAGAACATATTCCACACCGCCACACCTTTTCCCATTGTCAGGTCATGGTCGACGCGCATCAAATAGGTGTCTTCCGGTCGTTGCGCGGTGAGGGTACTGTCCACGATGCGCAGTTGCCGGTAAGTGAAGGTGGTGGCCAGTTTGTGGCGGGGGTCGCGCCCCAGTCCCAATGCTGCGGTACCCGTCGTGGCCACTGTGCTGCGTGCCAATCCGCCTTCGCGAAGGCCCTTGTCGATGCGTTGTCCACCGCCCAGCCGGTAGGTGTTTTTGAAAGTGTCCGGGCTTTGTACGAAAGCCTCCCAATCATGGAACTGATAGCTGCCGATGCGCAACGCCGATCCGCTGTCCGGCAGAAAACGGTTGCGCTCATGTTCGTCCTGCACGCCTATGGTGATCCAACGCATACGTCGCGCGAGCCGCGCTTTGTGCCGCAGGAATTCGGTCCGCGTGGGATCGCTCGTCAAAAGCAAACTCGCGGTGCCGGTGATGTCCATACGCCCGGGATGCAGATCACTGATCAGGTCATGCTTCCAACCGCTGTAGCGGTCCCGCACTTGGAAAGTGTTCGCCGCATAGCGCACGCGCCCCGCCTTGCCCGCGCGCAGGCCAACGCTCGTTGTCGCTAACAATTGGTCGCCATCCAAGGGAACGTTCAGCGCGTTCCAGTTCCGTTCGAATTCCACGGGCCGATAGCGTTCCGCAGGCTTGAAGGTCCGCGTAACACCCTCGCCTTCCAGGCCCAGTTCGATCGCCCACGTGCTGTCCTTGCGGCTGATGCCCAGGGCTTGGTCCAATCGTGTGCGCGCGGCGAATCCTTGATCGTCGCCTTCGTCCTTCGCGCTGAAGGTGTTCAGGTCGTATTGGCTGAAGGCCACCTCGCTCGTGGTGCGCAAGCCGCCGATCGTATTGTGGTCGAAGCCCAAGGCCACGACTTGTTGGGAGCGCGGGGCGATCAGCACGCGCACCGGAGCATGGTCCCCGCGCTGCACGATCACGCCGTTCACGGTATCGGGAGCCACCCAACGATAGACCCTGCCGTTCGGGGTGAACGACTGCTGGAGGTAATCCCCCCGGCCGCTGCCCACGTTCGAGAAGACCAGCCGGAAGCGCGCGCTGTCCTCATTGGTACTGTTCACGAACACCGGGAAGTAGCCGAGCGAATCCACACGCTTGTAGAGGACTTGATCGGGCGTGAAGGCTACACTATCGATACCCGGCACCACGGCCGCGAGGGGGTCGTCACCGGCTTCGGAGAGCGCGAGCTTCTCGTCGTCCGTGAGCTGTTGTTGGAGTTGCTGGTTCTTGTGGTCCTGCTCGCTGTAAACGTTCAATCGGAGCGCACTTCGCCCGAACGTAATTGTCTCATCCAAACGAACGAGCGAGCGCGTGTAGTTCTTGTCCGAGTACTGGAACTCCACCACGATCCTGCGGTCCTTGGTGACCATCCTACGAGCGGTGAAGGTGAGTTCCGCGGTGTTGTAGTCGATCACATAATCGTTCTCCTGGCCGCGGATGAGCAGTTGCCCATCTATGTAGACCCGTTCCGTGCCCGATAACACGATGATGAAGGTCTCCCCATCGTTCCCGCGTAAGCGATAGGGACCCTGGACACCCTCTACGCCCTGGATGGGGTTGCGGGCGAATTTGCCTTTGGAGATGGCCACTGTGGCGCCCACTTCGTTGTGCGCTTTTTCCCCCAAGGCCGAACGCAAGGTGAACGACAGGCCTTTGGTCTTTTTCAGGTAAGTGAGGAAATGGCTTTTCGGGCGCTGGAGTACGATATCGCCCGCGATCAGTTCCCAGCCCGTGGACTTCTGCGCGCTGACCGGTCCACCTGCGGAGTTGGGCTCCGGCCCGGTGTCTTCGAAGATCTTGATGAAGACCTGGTCGAAATCCTGGAGTTCCAGGGTATTGCCATCCGCTTGGATGGGGATGTTGTTGTCCGTGATCGAGGCGAGCACCTGGATCCGGTCGGTGAGACGGCCACTGAGTTCCAGGTTCAGCGTGGAGTTGACCGATAGGTCCTGGTTATTGCCGAACAGCACGCCACGCGAAACGCTACCGCTTTTGTTGAGACCTGTGCTACCGAACAGATCTTCCCGCTCCGCCGGTGCCACATACTTGAACGGGTCCGTGCGTACACCTTCGGACATTAGGCTGAGCGGGTCCTTATGCCGGTAGGTGCCACCGAACAACAGCGGGAGGACCCGATAGCGCGCGGTGAGGGTGTCCGCTCCCAGGCCAGGTCCCAGGAACAACCGCGCCGTGAAAGGGTCGAGCTCATAGGATCCCGGAGCCAGAAGGGAGTCGCCCACGAACAGGGCGAAACTGCCTGGTACGATGCTCAATGTGTCCAGTGCGATGCTGTCACCGGAGGGGATCAAATGCCGCGTTCTTCTGTTATCCCGATCGCTTTGCCCGGCGGCCACGAGAGCGCCAAGAACGCAAAGCGTTCCGCCGCATCGCCGGAGCACTCTCGATGTCGCATGCGATCGGGACACTGGAAGGAAGATACGCCCCAAGACCGGGAAAATTATCCGGTTGGCAGGCGTTGTGGTCCGGTCACCATCAAGATCCGATCGTTGATGGCCGGCTGGAAGCCACCGTTCCACGCCACGCACCCCGGATATCTTTGGCCGGAACCTGTCCACATTCCCTTGATCATCCGGCGATCCCCGCTCCTGGCCGCGTTGCTCCTCCTGTGGTCATGCACAGGGGAACAGGGCGGCCCCGTGCGAGCTGATGCCCTTGGGGGCAGGCACTATGGGGGGATCTTCAACACGAACGAGACCGAGAAGATCCGTTCGATCTTCCCGTTGAACCTATCACAGGCGAGCGCTCATCGCATCGCATCGCAGATCTACCAGGGGTTGGTGCGCTTCGATCAACAGGACCTTACGATCGAACCATGCCTCGCTGAACGGTGGGAGGTGGACGCTTCTGCCACTACCTACACGTTCCACCTGCGCAAGGATGTGTTCTTCCACGCCGATCCGGTTTTCGCGAACGAGAAGGAACGGCGGTTCGATGCCAACGCCGTTCTCTATTGCTTCCAGCGGATCTGCACCGCCAGTCCAGAGAACCAGATGTTCTGGCTCTTCCAGGACAAGGTCGTCGGGGCCAACGTGTTCTATGCCGCTACCGCGGAAGGCAACGCACCGGCGAAAGGCGTCGAGGGCTTCGAAGTGGTGGATGAGCACACCTTCCGGA
>Ga0138256_10001342_pt1 | contig 26526 bp, 16 predicted proteins | sample KNB2016incub_MG_FD_105486 | JGI IMG/M metagenome (GOLD analysis project Ga0138256, IMG submission 105486) | Active sludge microbial communities from wastewater in Klosterneuburg, Austria - KNB2014incub_MG | ecosystem: Engineered > WWTP > Activated sludge > Unclassified | place: Austria...
AGGCTCATCGCGCACCCTCCCTCGCAGCAAAGGCCAGCGCCACGATGGTGCGCAGGCTGTCGAAACCCCGTTCCAGCTCTTCCGGCGAGTCGTCGAGCACCGACTGCAACCCCAGCCCGGTGAGCGCAGCCCAGAGCAGATCCCCCGCGGCCTCCAGGGTCAGTGGCATGGTCTCGTCGTCGCCGCCGAAGATCTCTTGCAGCGTGCCCTGGAGCAGGCCGCGCAGCTCACGCCGCATGCGGCGCACGTGCGGCGCGTCCTCGGCGTTGGTCAGCGCACGCGCACCGAGCATGGCGTGCACGGTCAGGTCGTTGCCCTGCCGCACCGCCTGGATGAGCGAGTCGAGCGCGACCCGAGCGCGATCGGCCGCGGCGCCCCCGGCGTGCGCCACCGAGTCGGTCACGCTCTGCGCGAGGCGGCGATAGACGCGGAGCTGCAGCTCGGCGAAGACGTGGTCCTTGGACTCGAAGTGGTAGAGCACCGCGCTCTTCGAGACGCCCGCGCGCTCGGCGATCTCGCGCAGCGACACGCCGGTGTACCCGGCCTCGCGAAAGCAGCTCTCGGCCGCGCCCAGGATGCGCTCGACCGCATCGCCGTCGCGACTGGGTGGGCTCGGACGCCTGCGCCGAGCCTTGGGCTCCGCGCTCGCTTCTGGGGTGGTTTCCGGAGATTCCGCCACTCGAGTCCCTCCTGACCGGTCGGTCTGTCTGGCCGGTCAGTCGAAATTAGCCGCACCTGCGCCCAGGACAAATGACGGGGATCAAGTTGGCGCTCGGCGGGAACACCCGGCCGGGGGCCCGGCGGCCCAGGCGAACCCTGGCGGTTCTGACCCCTGCGAGCTAGGAAGCGTCCGCCCTTGGCCAAGAAGACCATCCATTTCGTCTCCCTCGGCTGCCCGAAGAACCGCGTCGACACCGAGGTGATGCTGGGTGTGGCCGAGCGGGCCGGCTACCGGCACGTGCCCGATGCCGGTGACGCCAGCGTGATCGTGGTGAACACCTGCGGGTTCATCGAGCCGGCGAAGAAGGAGAGCATCGACACCATCCTCGAGCTGGCGCGCCACAAGCAGGCAGGCAGCTGCAAGAAGCTGGTGGTGGCGGGCTGCCTCAGCCAGCGCCACCCCGATGAGCTGGCCAACGGTCTGCCCGAGGTCGACCACCTGCTCGGCTCGAGCGACATGCTGGCGCTGGAGCGGGTGCTTGCCGGCAAGGCCAAGCGCATCCTGGTCGGCAGCCCCGCCGACTGGGTGGTGCGCGCCGCCGATCCGCGCACGCTCTCGACCCGCGGCGCCAGCGCCTACGTTAAGATCGCCGAGGGCTGCAATCGCAAGTGCTCGTTCTGCGTGATCCCCGAGCTGCGCGGCTTGCAACGCTCGCGCCCGGTGCGCGACGTGGTCGAAGAGGTGAAGCGCCTGGCCGACGCGGGCGTGCTCGAGATCAACCTGGTGTCGCAAGACACCGTTTCGTACGGTCGTGACCTCGCCGGCGACCGCAGCCTGGCGCAGCTGGTCGAGCGGGTGGCAGCTGTCCCGGGCCTCCGCTGGGTGCGGCTCTTCTACCTCTACCCCGAGAAGCTCGGCGACGATCTGATCGACTTGCTGGCGCACCACGAACGCGTGCTGCCCTACGTGGACATGCCGCTGCAGCACGCCGCCGACGGCATGCTCCGCCGAATGCGCCGGGGCCACGGGGGCGCACGGCTTCGCGACCTGGTTTCGCGGCTTCGCGAGCGCGTGCCGGGCCTGGTGTTCCGCACCGCGTTCATCGTCGGCCACCCCGGCGAGACCGACGCCGAGTTCGACGAGCTGTGCGACTTCGTGCGCTGGGCGCGCTTCGATCGCCTGGGCGTGTTCCGCTATTCCGACGAAGAGTCGGCCAAGAGCCACGCCCTGCCCGACAAGGTGCCCGCCCGGGTCGCCGCCGCCCGCGCCAAGAAGCTGATGGCCGTGCAGCGGGCGATCAGCCGCCAGAAGCAGCGTGCGCTGGTGGGCACCGAGCTCGAGGTGCTGGTCGAGGGCCCGAGCGAAGAGAGCGAGCTGGTGATGGTCGGACGCCACGCGGGGCAAGCCCCGGAGATCGACGGCCAGGTCTACCTCTCGGGCGCCGAGGTCCATCCCGGCGAGATCCGCCGCGTGCGCATCGAGCGCGCCACGGACTACGACCTCTTGGGAGAAGTGATCGACGACGAGCCCACGGTGCCCGCCCGGCGCAGGAAGGCTCGACCCGCGCCCAGCGCGATCCACCACGGAAGCGACGGCCGGAAGGTGAGCCTCAGGGTGGTCACTTCGGGATCGTGAACACGATGCTCGGGCTGCTCGTGGTCCCGACCTGGTACCAGAGCTCGAGCTCGTCCCCGATCTCGGCGGGGATCTCGAAGCGGTAGTGCCCGTCCGAACCGGTGAACTGCCCGCGGATCTCGCCGCTGCGCATGTTCGCGGCGAACACCGTCGAGCCGCCCTCGACGTCGCCTTCCAGCGTGACCAGCCCCTGCTGGTTGGGGCCCTCGACGGTGGGCCGGCTCGGCGGCGGAAGCGGCAAGGTGGGCGACAGGCAGGCCACGCCCAGAAGGCCGAGCCCCAGGATGAAGCCGCGTCGCCCGAGCACCGTCATCTGCCAACAGAGTAGCACGCCGCGTGCCATCCAGAGCCCCCGCAAACAGCTGCAGAGCTGGGCGCGGGGCGCCAACCGGGTTGCCACTGGCGCAACCTCGCGATGGCTGCCGCCCGGGGAAGATGCTAACCGCCGCCCTGCGTTTCTCGGGAGATGACGGTGGACAGCGCGCCCAGCACAGCGGCAGCTCCGAGAGCGCGCCGCTCCCAGCTCCCGCCGTGGGTCGCCGCTCTTGCGCGGCTCGCTCGCCCGCTGCCGTTCACGCTGCTGCTCGGGTACTGCGCCGCACCCGCCGCGGCCCCCAACCCCGCCCGCGCCGAGACGGATCCGTCGCGCGCGCTGGCGCTGGCGCTCGCCGAGCGCGGGCTGAGCGTGCAGCCGACCGAGGTGCACCTGCTCGACCCCCTTCCCGGCCGTCTCCGGCGTCGTCCGGTGCGCGCCGTGCTGCGCGCGCAGTCGGGCAGCGATCCGGCGGACATCTGGCTCACGACCAGTCGCTGGTCACCCGAGGGGCGACTGCTCGAGGTCACCGGCACGTACAACCTCAGCGACACCTCTGCGGTCGAAGAGCGCGAGTTGACGGTCGACGGTCAGCGCGCCGCGTGGGTCATCGGCAGCGACGGCAAAGCCTTCACGCTCAAGCTGGCGAACCTCGGCGTCGAGCCCGTGCCGAGCGACTGGCCCGCGCTGGCGCGCTTTCAGAACCGGATCACGAACCTGCAGGCCACCGGGCAACAGAGCGGCGTCGGGCAGCGCACCTTTCGCCTCGACCCGCCCGGCGAGCGGGCGCAGCTCACCTTCGAGGCCGGGGCGCTGGTCGCGGACATCGACGGGCGCTTGATCCGGATCCCGACCGAGGGCGATGGCGCCATCGAGGGGGCTCGCCATTTGCTGGAACAAACCCCCGAGAAGGGCCGCCCCGGCAACGTGGTCACCTGGGCGGTCGACCGCGTGCGGGCATTGCCCTGGTTCGGCAGCGACCGCATGCAGGCGGTCAAGGCGGTGGCCTTCGAGGCGCTCGACGCGTTCGAGCGTGTGGTCGGCGGCGTCACCGGCGACACCGGCGCCGAACGCGTGAAAGCCGAGCTCGCCGGGCTCGACGACGCTCCCCTCGCCCCCGACCTGCCCGACCCCGAGACCGGTTGGCCGCCGGCACCGATGGACCCGATGATCTCGCCGGCGCTGGAGGGCGAAGGCAAGTGGCGGCCGCTCGACAAGGACCCCTTCATCCTCACCAACCCGGACCTGCCCGCACCGTTCGTGCAGTCGTTCATCCGCACCGACCAGAAGCGCGCGTACAACCAGACCTGGGTGCTGGTCTGGGATCCGCGGCAAGTCGCGCTGCACACCATGAGCGGCACGGTCGAGCCGAAGAGCGCCACCGGCGAGACCGGGCCGGGGCTGGTGCCGCGCAAGCCCGAGGTGATGCGTCGCCTGGTGGGCGGCTTCAACGGCGGCTTCCAGGCCACCCACGGCGAGTTCGGCATGATGGCGGACGGCGTGGTGTATCTGCCGCCGAAGCCCTATGCCGCCACGGTGGCCGAGCTGACCGACGGCTCGACCGCGTTCGGCACCTGGCCCAACGACGAGAAGGTCCCCGATCACGTCGCCAGCTTCCGCCAGAACATGACCCCGCTGGTGATGGACGGCGTGGTGAACCCCTACAAGCGCAACTGGTGGGGTGGCGTTCCGCCCGGTTGGACCGACGAAAGCCGGACCACGCGCAGCGCGGTGTGCCAGACGAAAGAGGGCTTCGTCGCCTACCTCTACGGCGCGAGCATCGACGCCGATCACCTGGCCTTCGCCATGCAGCGCGCGCGCTGCGTGTACGGCATCCACCTCGACATGAACCCCGGGCACACCGGCTTCGAGTTCTATCGCGCAGCGCCGGCCGCAGAGTTGCCGAGCCTGGGGCGCAAGCTGGACCCGCAGTGGGAGGCCGAGGGCGCGGTGAGCGGCATGGATGGCTGGCGCTTCCTCGGCCGACGGATGCTCCGCTACATGGGCCTGATGAACTTCCCGCGGTACATCCAGCGCGAGTCGCGCGACTTCTTCTACCTGACGCTGCGCGATCTGGTCCCCGGTCCGAAGTTGTCACCGCGGGTCACGCCGGCTGAGCCCGGTGAGGGCGAGTGGAAGACCAGAGGGCTGCCGCAGCAGGGCTGGCCGTACGCGCTGGCGACCACCTGGCTGCGCGCCGACGCGGCACGCCCCGACACCAAGCTCACGCTGGTGAAGCTCGATCCCACCGCGCTCCGCGGCGCAGAAGCGGCCGACGCCGACGCGAAGGTGGTGGTCTCGTTCCCGAAGAGCGGCGACCAGGGTCCGGCGCTCTGGCTGGGACCGAAGGGCGCGAGCATCGGCGCCGACGGCCCCGACAAGGCCGTGGCGCTCGCGCGGGGCGTCACCACGCGCGGCCCCGACACGCTGGCGGCCCTCGCGCTGGATGGCGCGGGCATGCTGCTCTACCTCGAGATCAGCACGGGACGGGACGCGGCCCGAGACGGCGAGCTGGTCGACGACGTGCTGAAGAGCCTCGGAGCCAAGCAGGCGCTCTACTTATCGAAGCCACTTGGCCTGGCGCTGGGCGGCGACCGCGATCTGAGGGGCCGCAGCCTGCCGGCCGATCCCGGCGCGCGGCGGCTGGTCCGGCGCCCGCCCCCGGGGGCGACACGGATTTTCCCGGATACTCCGGTGGTCCCGGTCAACGTCTGGTACCCGCTCCAGGCGAAGCGCGTGCGCTACTTCCCCAAGCCGAAGAAGGAAGAGCCCGAGGCGAGCGGGGGCTCGCCGCCCGCCGAATGAGCGGCGGCCACGCCGATCTTGTGAAATCTCTCGCCGGTTTGTGCGAGACTCTCGTCGGGAGAACCGTTGCCCCCGACGCAGCTCTTCGGCCCCTACGAGCTCATCCAGCGCATCAGCGTCGGCGGCATGGCCGAGATTTTCCTCGCGCGCCATCGTGCGAACGGCGCCCGGGTCGCCGTGAAGCGCATCTTGCCCAGCGTTTCCGAGGACGAAGAGTTCATCGAGCTGTTCCACGACGAAGCTCGAATCGCCACCTTGCTCGAGCACCCGAACATCGCGCGCACGCTGGACGCCGGCCAGGTCGACGGGGGCCACTTCTTGGCCCTCGAGTACGTCGACGGCAAGCCCCTGCGCACGCTGATCGACCGGGCCGCCAGCCGGCAGTCGACGTTGCCGGTGGAGCTGGCGGTCTTCATCTTGACGCAGGTCACCGCCGGGCTCGCCTACGCCCACGACCGCCGCGACAGCCAGGGGCGCCCGCTGAACATCGTTCACCGCGACGTGAGCCCGCAGAACATCCTGATCGCGTACGACGGGCGGGTGAAGCTGATCGACTTCGGCATCGCCAAGGCGGCCGGGAAGATCACCCGTACCCAGGCGGGCATGATCAAGGGCAAGGTCGGCTACATGGCCCCAGAGCAAGTCGGGGGCAAAGAGGTCGACCGCCGGACGGACATCTTCGCCCTCGGCATCTGCCTGTGGGAGGCCCTGACCGGAAAGCGCCTCTACGACGGCCCGAACGAGATCGTCGTGATGAACAAGATCCGGACCCACACGGTGCCGGCCCCCACCGCCGAGAACCCCCGGCTGCCCGGTGCGGTGGACCCGATCGTCCTCAAGGCGCTCGCCAAAGACCCAAACCAGCGGTACGCTACCGCGTCGGAATTAGTAGCGGATTTGCAGGCGCTCGCCGGGAGCTTCCCAGCGCCGGGCGACGCAGGCCGGCTGGCCCAATTGATGAGCCAGATGTTCCCTTCCGAGGCAGCCCAGGCCGCCTCGGGTCCGCAGGAGATCACCGGGATGAGCGACAAAGGCGGTTCTGATCTGGACGTGTTCGACGGCCTGGCGAAGAAGTCGGGCAGAGGCGGTCCGGCATCGACGCCGGCCCCCGCACCGCGTTCCCTGCCTGCACCCACGCCGCCGCCGGGGCACAAGAAGACCCTGCTCGGCTTGCCGCCGCCCACGCCAGCGCCGCAGTCGGGTAAGAACCTGCCGCCGCCCAGCATGCGCGGTGGTCCGGCGCCACTGCCGCCGCCCAGCCGGGCCGGCGGAGGGCTGCCCCCGCCCAGCCTGCCGCCGATGTCGAAGCCGGCCACCCTGCCCAGCCCCGGCCCGCTGCCGCCCAAGCCACCGCCCGCCGCAGCGGCTCCGGTGGACATGGACTGGGACGACGAGGACGAGAAGACGGCCGTCTTCGACAAGGAGCCGAACGAGCTTCCCTCGCAGGCACTGCTCAAGAGCGGCCCCCCCACTCCGGGCGGCGGCATGCCGCCGTCGATGCGCGTGGGCGCCGCCGCCGCGCTGATGGGCAGCTCGGGGGGCACCGCCGCCCCGCCCAGCTTCCCGACGCCCACCGCTCCGCCCTCGATGCCGGGCCCCTCGATGCCCGGTCCCTCGATGCCGTCCATGCCCGGGCCCGGGCCCATGTCCGCGCCGATGCCGGCCGCGCCGGCGCAGATGCCCCCGGTGGTCCCCGCGGCCTACCCCGCCCCGGCCCCTTCCGGCGGCGCGGGTCGCATGATCCTGCTGGCCGTCGCCGGCCTCTTGGTGGTGAGCCTGGTGGCGGCGATGGTGGTGTTCTTCATCCCCCGCAAGGGCACCCTGGTCGTGACCGTGGCGGGCCCGGGGAACAAGAGCGTCGATGCGGTGCAGGTGTTCGTGGACGGCAACAAGCGCTGCGACACGTCCCCCTGCCGCGTGACCGAGCTGGCCACCGGCACGCACATGGTGAAGGTCACGGCCGCGGGCTTCCAACCCACGGCCGAGCAGGGCGTGAAGGTCGAGACCGGTGAAGACGCCGTGCTCAACGTCACCCTCTCTCGTGCCAGCGACGGCACGGGGGTCAAGGTCAGCGCCGACACCGCCGGCGCGGTGAAGCTCTTCGTCGACGGGAAAGAGATCGGCCCCCTGCCCCAAGAGCTGCGGGACATGACCGCCGGCGAGCACGTGATCAAGATCGCGGGCGAACGCTACGAGGCGTGGGAGAAGCGCATCGTCATCGAAGAGGGCCAGGTGCAGAGCATCGACCCGAAGCTGAAGGTGGTGAAGGGCCTGGCGACGATCAAGGGCGGCACCGGCGCCGACGGCGCGAAGGTGCTCTTGGTCAGCGGCAGCGAGCGCCGCCCCATCCCCAAGCTGCCGATCAAGATCGACATCACCACCGACAAGCCCTGGAGCATCGTCGCCACCAAGGCGGGCTTCGAGGACTTCAAGAAAGACATCAGCTTTCAGGACGGAAAGGCCGAAGAGACCTTCACTGTCGACCTGTACGAGAAGGGCAAGGCGCCCAAACCCGAGGCGCCCGTGGCCACCGGTGGGCAGACGCCGACCGGCGGCACCGAGAAGCCCGAGGTCGGCAAGCCGCCGGTGGGCGGCACCGAGAAGCCGGTGGCCGCGGCCGGCACCGGAACGCTGAACATCAACAGCATCCCGGTCTCGAACGTGATCCTCGACGGCAAGCCGATGGGGTCCACCCCCAAGGTCGGGCTCAGCGTTCCGGCCGGCAACCACACCGTGGTCTTCGTCCACGCCGAGCACGGCCGGAAGAGCCGCGTGGTGAACGTCCCGGCGGGCGGCGCCGCGACGGCGGCAGTTCGGTTTCCGTGAGCCGAGTTGAACCGCGCGCCGATGCACCCTGCGCGCGGTGAACACCAGCCCGAGTCGGGCAGCCAGTGCCGCTCGTGGTCTGGCCATGCCACCAGAGAGGTCCACGTCGCCGTCGCGGTGTTCGCTCTCGCTCAGCCAGAAGGCCGTCTCGCCCCGAGGAACCATGGGCCTTGCTGCCGACGCTGACTAGCGACCGCTGCGAAGCAGCTTGGTGCCCAGCGCCTCGAGCAGCACTCGACCGGCCGCTTCGGGTACAGGCACGAGGGGTTCATCCTCGAGGCTTGTCGCGGCAGCGATTGTCAGCCGACCATCGTTGTCGAACTGCACCTTGAGCCCGTGACCAACGGCAACGAAGCGGCGACTTCTGAACTGCCCCGTCACGCCCATCCCCACCACGACCGTGTTGGCGTCTTGGCTGCCGAGGACCGAGCGACCCATCATGAAGTGTCCCGGAGTTCCTGCGAGCCGCATGCGTGCAAACCATGTGGGGAAGACGTCAGCGTGAGAGGACTGCTCAACGGCAAGCCCACCTGTTCCCAGGCCGCAGAAAAGCGCGACGACGCGGATCTGCTGCTCGTCGAGGCTGGTGCCGTGCCCCAGCGTGTCACGCTCCCAGAAGGACTCACCGTGGTCGCCGAGGACGACGAACCATGTCTTGGCGAGCTGTCCAGTCCTCTGCAGACCGTCCACCAGTGCGCGAAGTTGCGTGTCGACCCAACCCACCGCGTTCAGATAGCGGTTCTTGACTAGCGGAATCCGCGCGCGCGCATTGCTCATGGCGTCAGGGCCCGTCGGAACCGCGTCCATGAGCCCGAGCTCCAGCGTGCCGGATGGCGTGTGGCGTTCGAACTCCTTCGGGTAACCGTAGGGGTAGTGCGTCGAGTCGAGCACCAAGTAGTCGAAGCGTGGCTCCAAGCCACCCTTGGCCAGGGACTCGAGGTAATGGGCAACCACTGCGCGATCCATCACGTGTGGCTCGTCGTCCGGGGGCACGAACGCCTCGTCGATGACATCACCGAACACGACGCCGAAGACGTCATCGTAGGTCTTCAGGTTGTTTGCAAAGTGGGTGAAGGTTCGGTAGCCGAGCCGCTTCAACACGAGTAGAGGGACGGCCGGGGCACGCCGATCTCGCGCAATCGGATACTGGTATGCGTTGAGCCCGGTGTTGATTCCGAACACAGCCGTCCCCGTATTGTTCCCCGTCGTGTAATGGCGCGCTGGGACGCGACACTGCTCGGCGATTCTGGTGAGGTTGGGCATGATTCCCGACGTGAACACGTCCGCCCGTAGCGACTCCACGTGAACGACCAGAAGGTTGGGACGCTCGGCAGCCGACAGCGTGGCGGAGGACATCGCTTGGCGCACCGTGCCGAGCTCGGCGGCGACCTGGCGATCCACAGCGATGCCGAATGTCGCGTCGCCACCGCGATTCGAGGCGCGCTCGAGATTCGCCGCCCACGGGAGGGCCCTTGCCAATCGGGCAGCCTCCGGGTGGTGCTCGTCCCAGAGCCGGTCGCGCAAGACGCCGCCGAGCAAACCGGCGACCAACAAGACGCCCGCCGCACCGCGCGCGCGGTGTTCGACCTGGGTAGATGGGCCAAGGCGGGATAGCTGCGCGTGCGCGAGGGCGACCAACAAGGCGAAAAGCACCAGCGCAGCCAAGACCGCCAAGAGGTCGGTGGTGCCCAACGGAAGGGCCTTCGCTCGCACGGCTTCCCACCCCGAGTGAAGCGCCTCCGCATCGATGTGGCGTTTGAAGACGCGAAAGTGGAGCAGGTCGGCCAGGGACCACGCCACCACGAGGGTTGCACCGCCAGCAGTCCTCAGATGGGCAGACGGGGCGTGCTGCGGACGCAGACTAGCAAAAGAGGCAGCGATCACGACCGCGGAGCAGGCCAGCGCGTAGGCCAACGTCACGAGCGCGACGCGTGGGGCCGACATCCCGACCCCCGCCTCGCGCCACTGCACCCAGGCGGCGAACAGCCCGACCGCGACCGCGACGATCAGAGTCGCCAGCGTCGTCGGGGTGCGCCGCAGGGGGTTGCGGATGGGGCTCGCCATGTTCCCAGAGGAAATCAGGGACCAATCTTGCCATACTACCCGGCAGTGTCATCGCCCGGCGTTCAGCACCGCGTCTTACGCATTGCCCCGATGATGCTGTTCGTGGTGTCCGGGGCTGCGGCACTCGTCGGCCAGCTCTGCTTCTCACGCTATGTCTCCTACGTCGTCGGGGCAACGGCCTACGCGGTGAGCTCCGTGCTCGCCGCCTTCATGGCCGGGCTGGCGCTCGGCGCGCACGTTGCAGGGCGTTGGGCGGCACGGGTGAACCGCCCCCTCTTGGTGTACGGCATGCTGGAGCTCGTCGTGGCCGCAGGCATGGCGCTGGCACCACTCGCCTTCTCGGCAATCACGCCGCTCTACGTGCGACTCGTTCGTGCGTACCCCGACTCGCTCGTGGTGCTGACGGCCATCCGCTGGGCGCTTGCGTTCATCGTCGTGCTGGTGCCCACGACGGCGATGGGGGCAACGCTGCCACTTCTCGCGCGGGTGCTGGGCAGCGACAATGCCTCCGACGACGCGGAACGACGTCGGCGCGAGTGGTGGTTGGGCGCTCTGTACGCGGCGAACACGCTGGGAGGGGCGCTCGGCGCGCTCTTCGCAGCCTATTTCTTGCTCCCCGCGCTCGGGTTGCAGAGGACGCTTTGGGTGGCGGCGGGCGCGGGCGGCGCCGTCGGGCTGATCGCCACCGGGCTCGGCGCGATCTCGGGCAAGCTACCCCGAGCGTCTGCCGTCCGGACTCCGCGGGCGGGGTCCAATGCTGCTTGGCGCGCAAGCCCCACGCGGCCGTTGGCTTTGTTCTCCCTTTCGATGTTCTCTGGGCTCGTCGTGCTCGGCTCGGAGGTAGTGCTGACCCACCTTCTAGCCCTCATCATCGGCAATAGCGCCTACGCCTTCGGCCTGATCCTTGCGGCTTTCCTGGCCTGCCTGGCCTTCGGTGCCGGACTCGCTCCCGCCGTCCACCGACGCGTCGGCGAGATGGCCCCCGCAATCGCGCTGTCCCTCGCTGCACTCGCAATGGCCGCGAGCATTCCGTACTGGGACGACCTCCCGCTGCTGTTCGCCGAGCAAGGGCACGAGTACCGCTCGTTCGAAGCTCGCGAGGCGTTCCGTGCCACCGTTGCGTTCGGCGTGCTCGTCTTCCCGACTACGTTGATGGGCCTGACATTCCCCCTGGTCTTGCAGCGCGTGGCAGCGTTCGGGGCAGTCAGCGAATTTGCGGGACGCCTGACGGCGGTCAATACGGTTGGCGCAGTGCTCGGCTCTACCCTCGCGGGGTTCGTCGTCCTTCCACGCCTAGGCTCCCAGAAAAGCCTGATTGGAATCGCGTTGGCGCTGGCGCTGGCCGGGGCGGCCTGGGCGATGTTCGTCCGAGCGGTGGACCGGCGCCGGACCCTGGTCGCAGTCTTGGTCACCGGGGCTGCAAGCGTGGCGGTCGCGCTCGGCGCCGGGCCCTGGGACCTCACGCACCTCACTGCCGGCACCAACGTGTACTTCGCAGGCGTCCGGCCTGTCGACGACGTTGTTTCGATCACCGAAGACATCCACGGCGGCGTGACCACGGTAACCAAGACCGGCCCACTCTATACGCTCTATACCAACGGGAAGTTCCAGGGGAACAACGGCTTCGAGATGGTGGCCCAACGCTACTTCTCGATTTACCCGCTGATGTTCACCCCTCGGTTCGACCAGGCCCTCGTCATCGGGCTCGGCACCGGAACCTCGCTCGGCACCCTCGCGGGGTTTCCCTTCCGGCGACTGACGGCGGCGGAGATCTCTCCGGCCATCGCCGCGGCGGCTCGACGTTACTTCTCCGACGCGAATCGAAGCGTCTTGGATGACCCAAGGGTGCGAGTCGTTCTCGACGACGGCCGCCACCACTTGCTCGTGAGCGAGGACCGCTACGATCTCATCGGAATGGAGCTCTCGAGCATCTGGTTTGCCGGCGCTTCGTCGCTCTATTCGCGAGACTTCTACCGAGTCGTGCGCGAGCACTTGAGCCCCGGAGGCGTGTTCCAGCAGTGGATACAGCTCCACCACATGCGGCGTGAAGACGCTGCCAGCATCTTGGCGACCGTGCGCGCCGAGTTCTCTCACGTTGCTCTTTTCTACTCGGGCGGCCAGGGCATCATCGTTGCTTCACTGGAGCCGCTCCGGAGCTCCCGCTCCAGAATGGCTGAGCTCGAGCGCGACCCGAAGGTGGCGGCAACGCTTCCAGCCGACCACCAGCACGAGAACATCATCGCCAACTGTCTGCTCGCCGGCCGCAGCGTGGATCGCTTCGTCGAAGCTGCGGCTACGCGCACGGGCCACTCGGTCGACTCGCTCGTGAGCTCAGACGACAATGTTCGACTCGAGTTCGCGACGCCTCGGGGCAATGTGCTCCCTTGGAACGCGAAGGACACCTTGCTCGCAGAGATGAAAGATCACCGCGACCCAGCCGAGGTCGAAGCGCTGGTGGTGCCGTGAGCACGGCGGGCACAGACCGTATCTCGCCGGCGGTTGGCCTCTGTTCGGCGGCGCTCGTGCACGCTGTCCTTGCGTACCTGTTCGTCAGCTCGCCAGCGTACGCGAGCCTGCTGGGCCTAGACCGGAGCCCTCCGACGGCAAACGAGCGCTGGTTGATACCGCTCACCGTGGTCGGCAACAGCGTCCTGTTCATGCTCCCCGGCCTGGCGGTTGGCCTGCTGCTGCTCTGGACACTACGACCTCGCGCGGCACTCGCCGCGTATGCCATCGGCGGAGGTTTCGGGGCGGCCGTTTGCACGATCGACCTGGTCGCTTATGCCGAATTCGGCCGCCACATGGCCGACATCCTACGGTTCCTGGCGCTGCCCAAAGGCCACGTCGCGGCGGGTGCCACCGCCCCCTGGGTCGGGCGTGCGGCAACCCTTACGGCCGCGTCCGTCGGGTTCGCCGCGCTCTGCGCTTGGTCGCTTTCATGGCTGTCCACTCGCTCGTTGGCGCGTCCCACCCGGTCGTTCCGCATCGCATCGCTATCGCTCGCCGTGGGGCTGTGCCTCCTGGTCGCCGTTTCCCCTCCCATCTTGGCGGGCGCGTGGCGCCATTCGATCGTGATCGAGCGCCTCTTCGCGGCTCTTCCTGTGGACCTCCGGCGCTCGAGCGACGACCCGTCTCGCTATTCGGATCCCGCGTTGAGTGAGCTCTCGGAGGGTCTTTCGAGGGAGTACCGCACGGCCTTTCCTCGCCTCTACGTCCAGCACGCAATCCCGACTCGGCTCGAGGCACCACAGCCCACGAACGTGGTCGTCATCGTGCTCGAGAGCTGGCGTTCCGACGCACTGGGGACCGAGCTGATGCCTCGTCTGGATGCGTGGTCGCGACGCGGACTCCGACTTGACCGCCACTACGCCGGCTCGACGTATTCAGAGGCCGGGTTGTTCACGCTGCTCTACGGGCGCTCCGCTCTCGAATACCACGCCACCCTGGATCAGAAGTTGAAGCCGGAGCTCTGCCAGCTCTTGCGGCGATCGGGCTACGAGTGCGCCTACTTCTCGGGTCAGCCACTCCAGTGGATGCGTCAGGAGGAGTTCGTGACGCCCGAGTCCTTCGACCACTTCTTCCACGACGATCGCGGAACCTGGGTTGACTGGGACCGCCGCGCCCTTGCGCGGCTGGTCACTGAGCTCAAGCAACCTCGCGCCAAGCCGTTGTTCGCGCTGGTGTTTCTCATGTCCTCACACTTCGAGTACCAGTACCCGCCAGAGTTCGAACGGTACCGGCCAACCGATACCACAGTGCGCTTCGGCATCAACCGCATGGAAGCCCTCGGCGCCGAAGCTGCCGAGCCGCTGACGAACCGGTACAAGAACAGCGTCGGGTTCCTCGACAGCCTAGTCGCCGACGCCCTCGACCAACTGCCTCCGGCACACAACATCGTCGTCGTCACGGGTGACCACGGTGAGAGCATCCACGATGACGGGCGATTCGGACATGGCTACTCTTTTGCAGAGGTGATCGCGCGAACGCCGGCCTTCGTCGTAGGCCCAGGAATTGCTCCACGGACGATCACTACACCCACCCTCCACGCCGACTTCTTGCCGACGCTCGGGACGTTGCTCGCCGGCGAGCCGCGTGCCGAGCTTGCCCGGCTGGGCGGCCGAGACTTGCTCGGCGCCGGCCCGCCCCGCACAAGCGTGCTCTTGGCGCACTGCGCGTGGAGCGGCAACGAGGCCGACGCGCTACTCGTTTCGGGCGAGCAGCGCTTGCGACTGGAGCTCGATTTGCGTAGGCCCCGGGCCACGGTCAGGGGTTTCGAAGACGCTCTCGGCCGATTGCGCGGCGGAGAGAGCGCGTCTCGTGACACGGTCGAACGCCTGCAGGCGGACTTCGCGGCGGAGCTATTGGCGTTGTCTGGCGGGTGACCGAACCGTCAAGCTCGGGAGCTTCTAGCGGCGCGCAGGGCCTTGCACATCGAGAAACCCCGCCGCCGGAAAGCCCGCATCACCTGCCGGCGGCGCGGCTGCCCCGCCGTCTGCAGGGGGCTCTGATGGCGCCATTGTCGACGGCGGCGGAAGAGCGAGCCCGACTCCGATGCTGCCGCGCGAGCCCGCCACCCACTCGGCCACGTCGGCGCGCGCCCGCTCGGCGCCCGGATGCCCGGCGCGCGTGAGGCACTCGGCCCGTGCCGCCAGGAACCCGAGTTGCCACCACGGCAGCTCGAGGTTCCGACCCAGCGCCGCCACGCACAACGCGGGATCCCCAGAGGTGAACGCGAGTCGCTGTGCGATGGTGACGCGCTGTTCCTCCTGATTGAACACGGCCAGCGGACCTGCCATGAGGCCGCGCGCAGCCCGAACGGCGAGCTCCTTGTCACCGCCAACCAAGATCGGAAGCAGACTCACCGCCTGATGCGCCGTGTCACACAGCGGGAGAGCCACCGAACGCAGTTCTGCGACTGCGGCCAGCAGCTCGTCCACTGCGTCGCTGCGTCTTCCGCGGGTCCCCAAATAGCGAGCGCGCACCACGTGCTCCTCTGCCTTGAAGCCCTCCGCGCTGAGCTCCGAGGCAATCTCGAGAGCGCGCTCGTCTCCGGTCTGCGCGAAGATCTGAGCCACGACGTACTTCTCGACGACATCCTTTGGCGTCACATCCGGCTGTGCGGCCCAATGGCGGCCCGCGGCGAGCAAGTCGCCGGAGCAACCCGCAGCGAACGCCGCCGCCCGCGATCGCACTTGGGCCTGTTGCAACGGCAAGTCCGGCCCACGGGCGGCACCGACGATCAACCATGCTCGCCCGCGAAGCTCGTCCACGCGCGCCCAGTCCACTCGCCCCCGCACCTCGGGGCGCGCCATGCCACGCGCCTGGGTGAGCGTTGCGAGCTCCACCGAGAGCTCGTCGGCACCACTGCCGACCTGGCGGGCGAAGGCATACTCGAGGACGTTGCTGTCATCACGGTTGATGGGAGGCGCGTTCACCTCGCCGATCGCCCGTACCAGCGCGTCCCCAGCCAAGAAATGGGAAAGAACACCTTCCGCGTCCCCAATCAGCCCTGCTCGTGGAAGAATACTGCGAAAGGGCTCCATTTTCATGCGTTGGCGGAGTCGGTCGACGTCGTAGCTTCGCGCCTCGCGACCCGCGAGCAACAGGAAGTCCCCTCCCTGGGTCTGCCACGCCTCGACGAACGGGAACACGGTGCGCAGTGTCGCCAGCACGATGCGCACGGTCTGCGCGTCCACCTCGTAGCCCTGCACCCACTGGGCGAACATGCCTCCCGGGTTCAGCCGGCGCTCGACAACGCCGTAGAACTCGCGAGTGAAGAGCGAGGCGACCCCGGCTCGGTAGGGGTTGCTGGGCTCGCTGGCGATCAAGTCGAACTTGCGCGGGTTGGTGAGTAGAAATTCCCGCCCGTCGCCGACGAACAGATGAACGTTGTCGCGCTCCAAAACGCCCTGATTCGCGAGATAAGCGTCGCGGGCCACCTGTACGATGGCCGGCTCGAGCTCCGCAACGTCCACACGCTCCATCCCGGGCACCGCAGCCAACCAACCGGCGCTCATTCCAGTGCCGAGCCCGAGCACGAAAGCGCTCTTCATGCCATCGTGGAGGAGCGCGGGAATGACGCCGAACAACGCCTGAGTTCCTCGGTCCCCGAATACCGCCCCGTCTGCCTTACCGCTCACCAAGAAGGTGATGCCGTTGCCGTACGCTACCCCGACGCTGCTCTCCAACCCATCGCGCTCCCAGAGCATTCGCAACCGCATACGGTGGCGCCACTCGCGAAGCTGGTTCCGATCGTAGCCGGCGATCGTGACGCGTCCGGCACCGATGGGGGTGTGGCGGCTCACAGCCGTCGGCCCATCCGCGGCTAGCACCCAGGCTGCGGCCAGCCCCGGTGCAATGACGGGCAGCACCCGCCGCCACCTTCGCTTCCGCTTGACCGCGAAATCGGACGCGGCAACCACGATTGCTAGCCCGAGCAAGACGAGGCCGACCATCTTCCATATTCCGACGGCGCCGAACCGGGGCAGAAGCACGAAGCCGACTGCCAGAGCGCCGGCAATGGCCCCCACGGTGTTGGCGGCGTAGATGAGCCCCACCTGACGCGCCACGCGCTCGCGCCCGGTGCCCAGCAGGGAGAACAGCACCGGGAATTGGAATCCGGCGACCAGCGCGGCCGGCATCACGGCGACCACGGTCACGGCCACCCAGCTCACCACCAGCGCTGGAAATCCGAGACTCGCCATCGGACGGGTGTAGGCAGCGAAGAAGCCCAGACCGTCACCGAGCGCGACCGGGAAGAGAGCACACGCCGCCTCGAGCGCCAGGGTAGAAGCAAGCAGCGGCAGTGTCGCTGGCCGCCGCTCATCTCTGCGCGAGTACGCGAAGCTACCCACCCCGATGCCGGCCAGTGCCACCGCCAGCACCAAACCGAAGGTGAAGCTCGACCCGCCCAGAATGGGCGCCAACATGCGATACCAGACGATCTCCAGCGCAAGAAACGCGAACCCCACGATCGCTGCCGTGGCGTACGCCAGACCCGGGTGCACCGGTGCGGATCCCCGCCCCCCCGGCGCTGCTTTCGGTTCCTTCGCGCGCGTCAGCGGCTCGACCTGGCCGCCGAGTCGCCGCGCAAGCAACGCCACCAAGAGATTCAGCAGCGTCGCAATCCAGAGCGACAATCGGGTTCCAAAGAGCTCGAACAGCACGAACGTTCCGAGGAGCGCGCCCAGCACGGCACCCGCGGTATTGGCGGCATAGAGCGTTGCGAGGCGGCCGCGCGAGAGGTCTGCCTCGCCCTCCACGGCGCGAGCGGCAGCCGGCAGGGTGCCGCCCATCAACACGACCGAGGGACCGAGCACGAGGGCGGCGAGCAACACGCGCACGACCGTCGCCCCGGCAGCCCCCAGCGCGCTGCTTCCGCCGAGGCTCCAGTAGATGCGCGCGACCAAGTCCACAGAGAACGGCGTGGCCGCAGCGCCGAGCGCTACGCCCACTTCCAGGTTGCCATACAGCAGCAGCGGCCGATCCGCGGCCTCGGCTCGCCTTCCAAGCCATGCGCCGCCAAGACCAAGACCACCGAGGAAGATCGCCAAGACCGCCGACGAAGCGCCAGTAGACGCGCCAAACACCAGCCGCAGCATTCGCTCCCACGCGGTTTGGTAGAGCAGCGCAGCGAGACCTGAGCCGAACAGAAACGCAGAGACCTGCGGAGTGATCGGCCTCACCAGCTCACCTTCCGTCCAGCCCCTCACCCCACGAGCGCCATGTTGCGTGGCAGCCGATGGCGCTTCGACCGCTCTGTCCCGAGCAACGCGCCGGCTCCAGAGCGGGTCCGACGGCGAGAAGCGCGTCCTTGCTCACATACGAGAGATCGCTCTGCCAGGCGCTCGCGAAACGCTCCACCCGCCACTGTACTTCGTCGCGTTCGACCTCTCCCAGTGTCTTCTTCAGATAGCCACTCGCCAGCGCTCGGACCTGCTCGTCATCGACCACCGTGAGCACCCGCTCCAGGAACTGGATCGTGGCCTCGCGCTCGCCTGCCTTGGACAGCAACGTGGCCGCGGTGATGCAATGGTACGGCAGGTTCTCGTTCGTTCCCACGAGCTCGCAGGCCCGCGCCAGCCGACGGGCGCCTTCGAGTCTCCATTCCTTCTTCGTCGCGTCGTCGCCCAGGTGTGCGGGCGCGAGGTAGGCCATGAACTGCCCTGCCTGTGACCAGAGCTCCGCATCAAATGGCCGCTCGCGCATTCCTCGCTCCAAGATCCGACGAGCGCTGACGTAGTCAGCGGGACGGGGGCCAACCCCGCCCAGGGTGAGCAAGGTGTCTGCATACCGATAGGGCGCGCGAAACGAAGGATCGAGCTCGATGACCGTTTCGAGGTAGTTGCCGACGAACTCGAAACGACGCCGCTCCTGGATGTGAATCCCGTACGAGACCAGCACGCTCGAGAAGAGGAGGTCCGCCAGCGCCGATCGCCAGCCGAGCGAAACCACGACGGCTTGTTCGGGACTCGGCAGCGCGTAGACATCACGCGACGCTTCGATCTGACGAAACCGCCCCGCGAGTCGAGGACGCGTCAGCCCGACGGCGAGGGCAGCGAGCGCCATGATCGCAATCGCCACCAACTCAGAAGCGCGACCACGCGCCCGCTCTCGCTTGGGTTCACTCGATCTCACGATGCAGGTCCATGGGCGATACGCTTGGCTCGCCGGCTGAGGGGGCTTCTCCTGAAATCCCAAGCTCACTGGTGCTGCCGTCACCATCGAGGTCGCCGAGCGCTCGAGCGCGAAAGCGCGCAACATCGGAGCTGCCCCCGCTTTCGAAGGCGAAGCTGAACGAGTGCGGCACCGTCAGGTCGAACTCGAGCGAGCGCCAGGTCGGGTGATCCCAGGTTCCCGGGGGGTCGACGACGCGCACTCCCGCCGGGACCTGCGCTGGAGTCAGCCCAACCGACTCCGGGTACGCCGCGGCCACGGGACGCCCGGCGGCGAGCGCCGTCGCGCGCGTTGCGATGCGGTTCAGACCGTCCACGGGTTCGACGAGCTTGGACCCATGCAGGTTGCGAATGAACGCCGGCAAGGCAGTCGCCAACACCGAGCCGGCCACGGCCACGGCGACCGCGGCTTCGACTGGAGTGAACGAGCGCACGTCGCGAGTTTCGCCCGATGGCCGCGCAGATACAAGCACGAGCGGCGTTGACGCGCACGGAAATCGCGGTTGTCCTGCGCCGCGTGCTTCCGGACGGTTCGCCCCGCGCCCAGATGATCGGCGAGGTGTTGTGGAAGGGCGGCGTGCTGGCAGCCGCTGCAGTGCAGGCAGCCAAGCGACTGGCCGATCCCGACCTCCCCTGGCACTTGGCTCTGGGGCGCCTCGTGGTCAGCGAGTGGCGAGTGCCTCGGGTCGACCCGCTCGCCGTCTCGCATCGACCGATCGAGTACATGGAGTTTCTGAGCGACGCGCTCCTCTACGGGATGATGCGGTCGGGCGGGCCGCTTGCGCTTCAGCTATTCGGGGCATTGCTCTTCAGCCTGCTTGCTCTGGTGTTGGTCGGCCGCTCTCGGGGCAGTGGTCCCATCGCTTTCGCGGTGCTCGCGCTCTGCCTTGCGGCGGTCGGCAACTGGATACTCATACGACCCGCCACGATTTCGTTCGTGCTGCTGGGCAGCACGGCATGGCTCCTGGACGCCCACCGCCGCAATCCGCGAGGGCTGGCCCGAGGAATGCTGTGGCCTCTCCCAGCAGCAATCGCCCTTTGGGTCAACGTGCATGGGTTCGCGGTGCTCGGTCTGGCAGTGGTCGTGCTCTACGCCGCGTACCGTCTTGCGTGTCGCCTTGCCGCGGGCCGAGCCGGGGCGCTCTTGCCCTCGCGGGATGGTAACGACTGGCAGCGGGCGACGCTCGTCGCCGGGCTCTGTGTTGCTGCCTCTGGTTTGAACCTCGCTGGCTACCGCCTCCTGCTGGCTCCCTTCCGCATCGGAAGCGACTTCACGCGAATCGCCGAGTGGCAGCGACCGACACTCTCGTTTCTGTTCTCGCACGAGCCGGCGGTCCTGGTCTTCGCGCTCGTCGCACTTTCCGCGCTGGCCTTCGGCCGAGAAGGCAACGGGGGCCGGGTACCCTGCCTGTGGGATCTTGGGCTTCTGGCGCTGGCGGCGGCTTCAGCCCAAGGCGCGCTCCGCATGGTCCCGGTGGGCGTGATCCTGGCGGGGCCGATTGTCGCGCGCCGTGTCGCAGCTCTGGCCCCCCCCACGCCGCGCCTACATGTCACCGCCGCCGCGCTCGTGCCCTTGGTCGCGCCAGTAATGCTGGTGCTGAACCCGACCAGCTTCGGGGTGGGCTGGGAACCCGCGCACTTTCCCGAAGCGGCCGTGCGATTCGTAGAACGCGAGAAGCCCGCGGGGCAGATGTACAACTTCCTCGACTATGGTGGGTATCTGAGTTGGCGGCTGTTCCCTCGGCATCTCGTGCTCGTGGACGGCCGCAGCGGGTGGGTCCACGACGGCGCGCTGCTAGCGCGCTGTCACGCCAGCCTGCGGGATCCGGCAGCATTCGAGACATTGGTTGCCGAGCACGATCTCCAGTGGGCCGTCGTGCGTGCCAAGCCGCTCGAGCCCTTCGGGTTGCCGATCGCGACCTCGCCGCAGTGGACGATGGTGTATCTAGACGAAGTGAGCGCGATTTACGTTCGGCGGGGCGGAGCGAACGGCGCACTCGCTGTTGGCGGCTACCGAGTGCTGCGGCATCTGACGGCGCCCCCGCTGGCCGTCCACGCCGCGATGTCGGGAAGCGCGTCGCCGGTGGACCTCGATCACGACGCCCGACTAGCCTTGAAGCACGCTCCCACAGACGCGCGCGCGTGGTTCTTCGAAGCCGCGGCCGCGCTGGCCCTCCGCGACCCGGGGCGGCTCTCGCGCGCAGTCGCCCAGTTGGATCAACTCGCTCCGGGGCACCCACTCATCCCCGTACTGCAGTCGGCAATTCCCACCCCGCGCCCGCAGCTCAGTGAGTGATGCTCCGATGAGCGACATCGCCCGGCCGTCGAGCGGCTCAGCACAGGCCGCCGAGCCGCTTCGCTTGCTCCTGGGCGGCAGCGCAACTCGGGCATTGGCGCTGCTGGTCGCTCTTTCCGCCGTGGAGACAGCGATACGCACCCTTCGCGGGGCAGCGAATTTTCCGAGCGTCGCGACCGCGTTGGTGGAGCTCGTGACCCGAACCTCGCGACTGCTCGCGTTCACGCCAGTCATCATCGCCATCGATCTGTGTCTGACCCTGCTCGGTCGCTGGCTCCCACTCCGCCGCCTTGCTGAAAGCGCGTTCGATGTCGCAGCCCGCCCGGGGGTGATCCTCCGCACGACGGTGCTCGTTGCCCTCTCGGCCGTCGTCTTTGCACGAACGGTTGCTCTCGACTTCCAACTTCGCTGGGTGGTCGGTATAGCCATGGCGCTGTCCGGGGTTCCTCTGCTCCTCGTGCTCGAGTGGGTCTGGGCGTGGCGCAGAGGCCGACCGCGTTCGGGCGGGAGCAATTTGCCAGGTCGCTTCTTCTGGGCGGCCGTAGCGGTCACATCCGTTTCCCTGCTCGCCGATCTGCTGGGCCAGCCCGAGCTGAGTGCAGCCGCGGGCGCCCTGCTGGCTGCCGCGCTGTGCCACGGCGCGCTCGGCAGCCGCGCGCTTCATCCCTGGGCGCTGGTTGTGACTTGCTTGGCCACCGCAGCGGGCCTGTGCCTCGACGTTGCCAACCCTTCGGTGCGGCGCTTCGCATCCATGCACGCGCCCTTCAGCAACCTTGCCCTTCGCGGGCTCCAGGGTCTCACCGACCTCGACGGGGATGGCAGCTCCGGGGTGTTCGGCCTGGACTGCAACGACTTGGACCCGTCGCGCAGCCCGGCCGAGCCCGACCTGCCGGATGACGGACTCGACCAGAACTGCACCGGCAAGGATTCTACTCTCGATCGGACGCTCGCCGAGCTCGGCCCAGCGGGGCTCCGCGCGAAGCGCGACCCGGCACCACTCGAGAGTAGGCCCCCGGTGTTTCTGATCACCGTCGACGGGCTCCGGGCGGACGTCTTCGACGACGGTTCCGCTATGCCTCGCACCCTGGGTTGGGCGAAGAACTGCCTCCGGTTCTCGAACGCGCGCAGCGCCGCCACATCGACGGCCGACTCGCTCATGGCACTGCACTCGGGCATGTTTCCGCGCCACGTGGATGCGAACGACCGTTGGCTGGTCGCGCTGGCTGACCCGAAGCACAAGCGCTTGTCCACGCCACCGACGCTCGCGGCAATGCTCGCGGCGGCAGACTACGCCACGTACGTGGTGTTTCCCCCATTCCACTCGGACAACTTCTTCTTCCTGACTGGCTACGAGCTTGGGGGGACGCTCCCCGGAACCGGGAGCGGGATGTTCCCGAGCCTCGAGCGCACTCTCGAACGCGCTCGTGCCCACATCGGCGAGGCCCGCGAACCGCGTCCCCTTCACCTTCGGGCGCACCTGATGGACCTGCACGTGCCGTATCGGGAGGGCGCGGGGCACCGCGGATATCTTCGCTCGGCGAGCGCCATCGATGAAGAGCTGGCGCGCTTTCTGCTCGAGCTGCCGCGCGAGTCCGTCGTCGTGCTGACCGCCGACCATGGCGAGGCCTTCGGCGAGCACGGAACGTACACTCACGGGCGGGGGCTGTTCGACGAGGAGCTGCACGTCCCGCTGGTGCTGTGCGCCCCGCCGCGCTTCGGCTTGGGTGCGCCGCGAACCATCGACACCTTGGTCAGCCTCGTGGACGTCACGCCGACCGTCGCTGACTTGCTCGGCCTCGCGGCGACCTACCCATGGCACGGTCAGAGCCTCGTGCCTCACTTGCGCCGTGGCAGCGCCCTGCCTCGCCCGTGGGCGTTCGCCGAGCGCTGGGGCGTCGGGCGACGGACGCAGGCGATCGTCGCGGGTTGCACGAAGCTGATCCAGGATCTCGACGCCGGCTGGGAGGCCCGCTTCGACGTCTGCGCCGACCCCCGCGAGCGCGTCGACCTGGCACCTGGGCCCCGAGATCCAACCAGAGCACTGTTGGGGGCGGTCGTCGACGCCGAGCTCGATGCGTTCCGCTCCTGGCGCGTCGGAAGGCGCCCGACGATGGTGCCATAGCCATGGAACGACACAGCGCCCGCGAACGAAGCTCGCAGGCGCTGCACCGATCCGCGTTCCGGTTCACTCCTCCGGATTCGTTTCCTGGATATTCGGAGCGACCGTAACCTCGAGACCGCCGCCCGTGCCAGCCTGAACCTTGCCCGCCATGATGAAGGTGGACAAGACCGTGTCCCCGTTCAAGTTGCCATTGGCCGTTGCGTTGAACCAAGCGCCCGCCACACCGGTACCCGACGAGGTGTAGCTGTACATGTAGTACTGCGGATCCGTCATCGAGAACTTAAGGCACGGCCACCCGGTGTGGAGAACGTTGGACTGCGCCGACCACTCCGCGGGCAGCGACTGGTACTTCTGCCCCTTGATCGACGCGGATGCCGCAGGAACGGACGCAGCCGCCGCCGCGCACAGCTTGTTGCTGACGTCCGCAACGGACCCCAAGTTGAGCACGGCGCCCGCCATGCCCTCGCGCGCATAGGCACTCGACGCATCCTTCGCGATCTGCCCCAGGGAGTTGCGGGCCTCAGCGGTCTTGGCGTTGGCGATGTACTTCCGCACGCCGTAGATCGCCAGCGCCGCGAGCACACCCACGATCGCAACTACGATCATGAGCTCGACCAGCGTAAAACCTCTCTTCAACTTCTTCTTCATCGCTTCTCTCCTTGGCCTCTCGGGTGGCAGTGTTGCGCTTCGCGCCCGGCCACCCGCCGCGCGCGCAGACTTCAGTCGCTATCGCCCGCATGGGCGGGCGCCGCTCACTCGCTGTCGTTCTCCGCGTAGATCTCCGAGGTGAAGCTAGAGCCGACAAACCTCGAGTAGATCTTGTCTTGATTCATGTCACCCACCGCGAGCACCGTGAACCACGGTTCCGTCGTCGGGTTGGGCCAGTTCATGGCCTGTGCCGTGCCCTGATTGTCGGGTGTGGCACCGGCGGCGCCGGCACGGACGATGTAGCCGTACTGAACCGGATTGGGTGTGGAAACGCCCAGGTGCTTCCACTGATCCCAATCCGCGTGCCCGGAGTTGATCCAGTGCTTCTTCTTGTTGTCTGGGTCGCCCGGGTAGTATTTGGTCATGCCGGTCGAGACCTGATAGTACGCGTGAAACTCCTCGCGCCACGCCTCTTGGGCGGTCTTGATTTGGCCGATCATGTAGATGGGCTCGGCCGCTTTGCTGGCCGTGACGTATTTCCGCACGCCGTACACCGCCAGCGTCGACAGCGCCGCAACGATGGCGACCACCACCATCAGCTCGATGAGGGTGAACCCTCTCTGGGAGCGCCGAGCTCGCATCAACCCAGTGCCTGTGCAGCTTCTGTACCAAGGCGACGGAAGCGTCATGCTGGTGAACATTGCCCGCATCTTCCCACGGCGAGCTCGGACGCGGGGAATTTGAAGTGACAATTCTCGTCACCACCCACCCGCTGCACTGCCGAAGTTCGGCAGTCGCCAATGTGATCATGGCGCGCACAGGTCGGCACAGGAGCCGACACCCCGAGCGAGCGCGTCACTCCCCTTCGTTCTCGCGCGCGATCTCGCCGTTCAAGCTCGCGGCGGCATAGTACGAGTAGACGCCGTCGGCGTCCGTGTCGCCCATCGCTTGAATCACGTACCACGGCTGCGCCGGCGAGGCGGGCCATGCGGGGGCGGTGCTCAGCGAGAGCGGGGCCATCACGCTCCCCGCGGCTCCCGCCTTGGTGACGTAGGCGAACTGCACTGGCCCCGAGATGGTGGGATTGAGCATCATCCACCGGTCATGGTCGGTCCCCGCAACTTGGTCCCACTGCCACAGCTTCCTGCTGGGTGTCGCCGTCGGGTACCACGACGTCATCGTGGTCGAGACGTCGTAGTAAGCACCGTGCTCCGCGCGCCAGCGCTCTTGGGCGACCCGGATGCTCTGGACCATCCCGAAGGCTTCCACGGACCGCGTGTGGAACACCCACTGGCGGAACATCACGACGCCCACGGTCGCCAGGATCCCCACCAGCACGACCACAACCATCAGCTCCACCAGGGTGAAGCCGCGACGCCCGAAGTTCGTCCGCCGGGACATGGATCGCGACCGTGGATGCACACTCCGTTCCATGCTCGCCAGGACATCGTAGTGCGGCAAGGCGACTTCCGACCGCCTTTTCGGCCACGCAACCGGGGGTCGGGCTCGCAAGTTATTGCGGACCGGGCTCGCCCTCGCTGGGCACCTCGTCGTCCCCACCCAGGCCGTGCTTCGATAACCGGTACCGGAGCGAGCGGAACGTGATGCCCAAGAGCTTGGCGGCGGCGGTCCGGTTGCCTGCCGTGCGGTCGATGGCCGAGAGCAAGAGCCGGCGCTCGACCTCGTTCAGAAGCTCGTCGAGGTTGGCGCCCTCGGGCGGAAGCGTGAGGATCTCGCCTGCCGGCGCGCTGGCGGCTCCGGCCACCTCCGCCGGCAGGTCGCCGAGACCGATGGACCGCGCGCCGGCCAGGGCCACCGACCGCTCGATCACGTTCTCGAGCTCGCGCACGTTGCCGGGGTAAGAGTAGCGCTCGAGGGCGCGCAGCGCGTCGGCGCTGAATCCGGCGACGTCTTTGCCCATCTCGGAGGAGAAGCGCCGCAGGAATCGCTCGGCCATGAGTGGGATGTCTTCCCGCCGGTCGCGCAGCGGCGGCAGGCCCACACGGATCACGTTGAGCCGGTAATACAGGTCCTGGCGAAACGCACCGCGTGCGACCTCGGCCTCGATGTCGCGGTTGGTGGCGGCCAGCACGCGCACATCGACGGTCGTCTCTTGCGTGGCCCCCACGGCCCGCACGCTGCGTTCTTGGAGCACGCGGAGCAGCTTGACCTGCAACGACGCCGGCAGCTCGCCCACCTCGTCGAGCATGAGCGTGCCGCGATCGGCCTCGCGAAACAACCCGCGGTGTCGGGATTGCGCCCCGGTGAAGGCGCCCTTCTCGTGACCGAACAGCTCGCTCTCCATCAGCGCCTCGGGCAGAGCGCCGCAATTCACGACCAAAAAGGGCCCCGAGCGGCGATCCGACCGGTCATGGATGGCGCGCGCCACGCGCTCTTTTCCGGTGCCGCTCTCCCCCGTGATCAGGACGGTGGTCTTGGTGGCCGCGATGCGGTCGACCAGATCGAGCACCGCGCGCATCG
>Ga0138256_10001343_pt1 | contig 26521 bp, 26 predicted proteins | sample KNB2016incub_MG_FD_105486 | JGI IMG/M metagenome (GOLD analysis project Ga0138256, IMG submission 105486) | Active sludge microbial communities from wastewater in Klosterneuburg, Austria - KNB2014incub_MG | ecosystem: Engineered > WWTP > Activated sludge > Unclassified | place: Austria...
ACCGACGACGGCAACATCCAGGTCACGCGCGACGGCGGCACGACGTGGACGAACACGGTCCGGAACATTCGCGACCTCCCGCCCAGCGCATGGATCTCGACCATCGACGCCTCGCCGCACGACGCCGGCACGGCCTTCGTCGCCGCCTCCCACTGGCAGACCGGTGACTACGCGCCGTATGCATACATGACCACCGACTACGGCGCCACCTGGCGGCGGATCAGCGGCAACCTGCCCGCGCGCGGGTGGGTGCACGTGGTGCGCCAGGATCCGAAGAACCCAGCCCTGCTGTATCTCGGCACCGAATTCGGCGTCTTCGCCTCGTGGGATCGCGGGGGGCGCTGGCACTCACTGCGCAACGGCTTGTCCGCCGCCCCGGTGCGGGACCTGCTCGTGCATCCGCGCGACAACGACCTGATCATCGCCACGCACGGTCGCGGCCTGTACGTCCTGGACGACGTGACCCCGCTCCAGCAGCTGACGACGGCGATGAGCGCCACCGCACCGACGCTGTTCGACGTGCCCGCCGCCACCCGCTTTGTCATGTGGTCGTCGGACGCCAATCTCGGCCAGAAGCACTATGCGGGCGAGAATCCGCCGTATGGCGCGGTCATCTCGTATTTCCTGCGCACGCCACCGCGTGACTCTGTGCGCCTGACGGTTCGTGACGGCCAGGGCACGGAGGTCCGCACCCTGTCGGCGCCGGGTGCGACCGGGGTGAATCGGGTCGCCTGGGACCTGCGCAGCGCCGCCCCTGCCGCACCGCGCTCGGCCGAACCGGTCGATCCGGAACTCGCCGCGCGCGCGGCGCGCTTCGGCCGCGGCGGCGCGGGCCCGTACGTCGTGCCCGGCGACTACACCGTCACCGCCCGCATCGACGGCACAGACTACACCACGCCGCTCCGCGTCGCGGTCGATCCGAGGGCGAATGTCACGCTGGCCGACCTGGTGGCGCAGCGCGATGCCGCCGACGGCCTCGTGAAGACCACGTCCGAGGTGAGCCAGATCATCGATCGCACCAACGACCTGCTGCGGCAGCTGACCGCCCTGCAGGCCAACCTGCGTCGCAACGCGCCGGACGAGAAGGTGGCGCGCGACGAGGCCGACGCGGCGATCGTGGACCTGCGGACCCTGCGCGACGAGCGGTTGCAGCGTCCGGTGCAAGGCCTTGGCTATCGACAGTATCCCCGCCTGCGCGAGGAGGTGCAGTCGCTCTACGGGGCGGTCACGCGCTCGCTGACCCGTCCCACCGATTCGCAGGTGCAACGTGCGGGCGAACTCGTCACCGAGTCGTCCGAGGCGCAGCGGGCACTTGGCGTCATCGTCACGGGACGTGTCGCCCGCATCAACCAGCTGCTCAAGAACCTGCCGCACATCATGGGACTCGGCGGTGCAATCATGTAGGGGCGATCGGCGGTGCCGGCGTGGCGACGGCGCGCGATCTGCGCGTCATCGCGCCGCGCCGGCCTGCACACCGGCCTGCTCACCGGCCTGCTCAGTCGTCGGCGTCCATCGCAGGAAGCGCACGCGTCGCGCGCGCCGTGACCTCGAGCGGGCGCAGGCCCGCCAGCGCCAGCGGGAACCACGCGGAGAAGCGCGACGGATCGGCCTCGACCTCGGCTTCGACCTGTGGCAGCGTCGTCGCGCGCCACGACTCGACCTCGTCCGCGTTCGGCTGCGGACGATCTGTGACTCTCGCCACGAAGACATGGTCGAACTCGTGCTCGACCAGCGTGGCCGACACCTGCGCGCGGTAGATGAAAGCGAAGGCCGGTTCGAGCGTGCGACACGACACCCCCATCTCCTCGCGCAGGCACCGACGCGCTGCATCGTCCGTGCTCTCGTGTTCGCGTGGGTGCGTGCAGGCGCTGTTGGACCACAGGCCACCCGAGTGGTACTTGCCGGCAGCGCGCCGCTGCACGAGCAGCGCGCCGGTCGCGTCGAAGGCGAAGACGGAGACCGCGCGATGCAGGGCGCCAGACTCGTGCGCCGCCAGCTTCTCGGCTCGTCCGATCGCACGGTCTTGTTCATCCACGAGGATGACCGGCGGCGCGGTGGCAGCGTCGGCGCGCAGTGCGCCCTCCCCCATATCGGGCGTGTCGTGCATCGTGCGCGCATCGGTCATCGGGCCATCGCCTCGCTTCCGTGCACACTGCGCACACGCGCCGCGATCCCCTCGGCGTCGAGCCCGCACGCTGCCAGCTGCCGCGCGCGCGATGCCGCGTGGACGATGCGGTCCGGGACGCCGTGGGCAATGACCCGCACGCCGGGTTCATGCCGCGCCACGGCGGCCGAGAGCATGGCGCCGAATCCGTTCGTCACCGCCCCCTCCTCCACCGTCAGCAGCACGCGGTGGTGCGCACACAGCGCGTGCAGCGTGACCTCGTCGTACGGCTTCAGGAAGCGGCAGTTGACCACCGTGACATCCAGCCCCTCGATCGCGAGCGACTCGGCCGCCTGTTGCGCCTGACGTACCATCGTTCCCACCGCCAGGATGGCGATCTCGCGCCCCTGTCGCAGCACTTCCCAGGTCCCGACCGGGACGGGCGGAATCTCGGAGATCGGACCGACCAGGTCCGGGGCGGCATCGCGCGGATAGCGGAAGGCGAAGGGTCCGTCGTGCGACACGGCCGTCCGTAGCAGGGCCAGCATCTCGGTCCCGTCCTTCGGGGCGGCGAGGACCATGTTCGGGACGGCGAGCATGTACGGAATGTCGTACAGCCCCATGTGGGTCTCGCCGTCCTCGCCCACCACGCCGGCGCGGTCCATGGCGAAGGTCACCGGCAGGTGCTGCAACGCGACGTCGTGGATGATGCTGTCGTAGGCCCGCTGCAGGAAGGTGGAGTAGATCGCCACGACCGGGCGCAGTCCCCGGGTGGCCAGTCCCGCGGCGAAGGTCACGGCGTGTCCCTCGGCGATCCCGACGTCGAAGAAGCGAGACGGGTGCGCCGAGGCAACCAGCCCTGTGCCTGTGCCGCTCGGCATTGCCGCCGTGATCGCCACCACGTCGGTGCGCTCGGTCATCAGGTCCACGAGGCCGCGCCCGAACACCGCCGTGTATGCGGGATTCGCCGAGGACGCGGTGCGTTGCCGCCCGGTGGCGGGGTCGTGCCCCGGCGGCAGGGCATGCCACTTCTCGCCGTGCTCACCAGCGGGAAAGCCGTGCCCCTTGCGCGTCACCACATGCACGAGACGTGGCCCGGTCATGGGACGCACCGCCGACAGCGTCTCGACCAGCGCCTTCATGTCGTGGCCGTCGATCGGCCCGAAGTATCGGAGGCCAAGTTCCTCGAACAGGACCCCGGGGGTGAGGAACGACTTCACGCTCTCTTCCCACTTCCGCACGAGCGTCTCGAGCGAGCGATTGATCTCCACCAGCTCCCCGATCCTGGCGCGCACGCGATTGTAGATCGGGTTTCGTTGCACCTGGTTCAGGTACTTCGACATGGCCCCCACGTTTGGGGCGATCGACATTTCGTTGTCGTTGAGGATCACGACGATGTCGCGGTCCGAGTGGCCGGCGTTATTCAGCGCCTCGTAGGCCAGCCCGCTGGTGAGGGAGCCGTCGCCGATGACGGCCACCACCTTGAACGCCTCACCCAGCAGGTCGCGCGCTGCCGCAATGCCCAGCGCGGCCGAGATGGAGGTGGCTGCATGCCCCGCGCCGAACGCGTCGTATTCGCTTTCCGTGCGCTTGAGGAAGCCCGACAGCCCGCCCTCCTGGCGGATTGTCTCCATCTGCTGGTTGCGCCCGGTCAGCACCTTGTGCGGGTAGCCTTGGTGCCCCACGTCCCACACCAGCTGGTCGTGGGGGGTCTCGAAGATCGCGTGGAGCGCGACGGTCAGCTCGACCACTCCCAGTCCCGCCCCGATGTGCCCCCCGGTGCGCGAGCAGACGTCGATCAGGCGACGGCGGACGTCGTCGGCGACTACCTGCAGGTCGCCGGACGTGAGCCCGCGCAGGTCCGCGGGCGAGTGAATTCGCTCAAGCATTCGTCTGCCCTCCCACGTCCACTACGACCGACGTGCGGAAAGAGTTCCCACAGCATGTTCGGTGGCCGCGTGGCTAGCAAGCGTGCGGGGCGGTCGACAGCACCGAGGCGCGGGGCGGCGCAGCGGCAGGGCGGAGTAGTCGGTCGGCGGGTGCCGCCGGAGGGAACATCGGACGGTCCATCGGAGGGACCACGCGCAAACGCCGGCCCCGCATGGGGACCGGCGTTTCGTCGTTCGAGCGGTGACCGCGTGTCGTGGCGGGCCGCGCTGATAGCTGGGGCCGGATTCGAACCGGCGACCCCGGCATTATGAGTGCCGTGCTCTAACCACCTGAGCTACCCAGCCGTACGCGTGCAAGCGGGAGAATTCTAACGCACCGTGCTCTGGAGTCATAGGGGCGCAGGCCCCGCCCAACGCACGGCGGGAACCCCTCGCCCCGACGAAAACGCGGCCGGCGCCGTGAGGCACCGACCGCGTGATTTTTCGTCGTACGAAGTAGCGGGGGCGGGATTTGAACCCGCGACCTTCGGGTTATGAGCCCGACGAGCTACCAGGCTGCTCCACCCCGCGTCAGAGTTCCAAGAATCTAGGACACGGACGGATGAAGTCAAGGGAACACCGTCCGCTACTAGTCCCGCTCCTTCCCCCCTTCCTGCTCAGCCGGTACGAAGCGGTACACCAGTTCCTTGTCGCTGCGCACCATGCCGTTCTCCTCGCGGGCAATGCGCTCCTGCAGCGCCGGATCGGTGGCGATCCGGCGCCGGAATCGAGTGAGCGAATCCACGTCCTGTTGCAGCGAGTCGATCGCCGTGCGCAGCGCGTGCTCGCTCGCCCGCAGCCGAAAGAGGGCAGTGGTCGAGTACTCGCCGCCCTGCACGGCGAACAGCACGACGAGCACGATGGCCAGGCCGACGACGAGCCGTCTCATTCGATGGGCCGATCAGAGTCCGTAGATGGCGCCGCCGGGATACTCGGCGACGTCGCCGAGTTGTTCCTCGATGCGCAGGAGCTGGTTGTACTTGGCGACACGATCGGTGCGCGAGGCGCTCCCGGTCTTGATCTGCCCGGCGCCGGTCCCCACGGCGAGGTCGGCGATGAACGTGTCCTCGGTCTCGCCGCTTCGATGCGAGATGATGGACAGGTAGCCGGCCGCGCGCGCCATCTCGATGGCCTCGAGCGTCTCGGTCAGCGTCCCGATCTGGTTGACCTTGATCAGGATCGAGTTGGCGATCCCTCCCTCGATCCCCTTGGCGAGTCGTTCGGTGTTGGTCACGAACAGGTCGTCGCCCACCAGTTGCACCCGGTCACCCAATGCCGACGTCAAGGTGGCCCACCCGTCCCAATCGTCCTCGCCGAGCCCGTCCTCGATGGAGACGATGGGGTACTCGTCCAGCCATTGGGCGTACAGCTCGACCATCCCCGCCGCGTCGCGGGTCCCGCCGCCGCTCTTCTTGAAGGTGTACTTCTTCGACTTCTTGTCGAACAATTCCGACGCCGCGCAATCCAGGGCGAGGGCGATCTCCTTTCCCGGCGCGTAGCCGGCCGACTCGATCGCCTCCACGACAATCTTCAGCGCGTCCTCATCGCTCTTGAGGTCCGGCGCGAACCCACCCTCGTCACCGACGCCGGTCGAGAGCTTGCGCTTCACGAGCACCTTCTTGAGCGCATGAAACACCTCGGCCCCCATGCGCAGCGCGTCGGCGAACGACTCCGCACCGACGGGCACGATCATGTACTCCTGGAAATCGACCGTGTTGGTCGAGTGGGCCCCACCGTTCAGGATGTTCATGAGGGGAACCGGCATGGTGCGCGACAACGGGCCGCCGAGATAGCGATAGAGCGGCAGCCCGCTCTCGACCGCCGCAGCGCGCGCCACCGCCATCGACACACCGAGGATTGCGTTCGCGCCCAGCTTCCCCTTGTTTGGCGTGCCGTCGAGGTCGAGCATCACCCGGTCGATCTCGACCTGGTTGGTGGCATCCATGCCGCGCAGCGCCGGGCCGATGGCCTCGATCACGTTGTGCACGGCCTTCTGCACGCCCTTGCCGAGGTAGCGCTTGGCATCGCCGTCACGCAGTTCCAGGGCCTCGTGCTCGCCCGTGGACGCGCCGCTGGGGACTGCGGCGCGACCGGCGGCACCGCTTTGCAACGTGACGTCGACCTCGATGGTCGGATTGCCGCGGCTGTCGAGGATTTCGCGGGCGTAAATATCGAGAATGCTCATGGGTCGAGAGAGGAAGAAGACAACGGGACGTGCGAAGGGGCCTCTACACAATAGCAGCAGAACGCGGCCGGGCGAGGATCACTCCGCCACGTCGGCGGTCGCTCGCATGGACGGCGGGACACTTTCGATATCGTACAGCTCGCGCAACCCATCGGCCATGCGGTCCCAGGTGAGCTGCGCCAGGGCGTTGCGCTCGTCATACGCATAGCCGTCGGTCGCAATCTCCTCGAGGAAGTGCACATGGACATCGCCGCGTCGCACCCGCCATGATCCCTTGGGATGCACGTGGATCGTGCCGAACACCACCGTCGGGACGATCGGCACCCCGGCGGCGATCGCGAGCACGAACGGTCCCTTCTTGAACGGGCGCAGGGCGTAGGACTCGCCGCGCGTCCCTTCGGGGCAGACGATCACCGACGCCCCTCGGTGGATGCTGCGCGCGGCCTTTTCGTACTGTGCAAATGCCGACTTCCGGTTGTTGCGCTCGATAAAGATCATGCCGGCGGCCTTGGCGGCCGGACCGAAGATCGGGATGCGAAGCAACTCGGCCTTGGCGATCCACTTGTAGCGCGGCAGCACGCCGGCCAGCGCGAACACGTCATACCAGGACACGTGGTTCGCGACGTAGATGCGAGCGGCGTCGTGGGCGATGCGCTCCGGATTGTGCAGGTGGAGACGCACCCCGCCCGCCCACAGCAGGGCGCGCGCCCACAGCCGGGGGCCCCAGTCGTAGATCGTCCCGTCTCGATCTGGAAATCGCAGCAGTGCCGCGAGGAAGACCAGCCCGCCCACCGTGGGGGTGACCAGCAGAAACGTCAATCCAACCAAAAGCGCTCGCATCACGGCGAAAAGTGGTCGTACCCCTCGCCGAGGTCAACGCGCTCGTCGCCTTCGCCACGCATCACGGTAACCAGGGGTTCGGGGCTGGCGCGCGCTCGGCCGATCTCGCTGAGCGGAAGGGCAAAGGTGCGCGCGAAGGCGTCGGGGTCGAGCGCGTGCGGCGAACAGGCGATGAGTTCGTACTCTTCCCCACCCCGCGTGGCGTCGTGCAGGGTGCAGCCGCGCATGACGGGGATACGCGCGAGCTCGATGCGGACCTCCACGCAACTCGCGGTCGCCAGGTGCCGCAGTTCCGCCCCCAATCCGTCCGAGATGTCCACGAGGGCATGCACACCATGACGTGCCAGCCAGGTCGCCTCAAGGAGCCGGGGTCTGGGACGCGCCAGGCGCTCGCGCAGCGGCGCCTCGACCACGTCGCCTCGCTCGAGCGCCCGAAGTGCGGCCGCCGGGCCGCCCAGCACCCCGGTCACATAGATGAAATCACCCGGGCGCATGCCGTCGCGCCGAATGGGCGTCGGCGTCGATCCGAGGACGGTGCAGGTGATGCCAAACTGCGCGGCCCTCGTGATGTCGCCTCCCACGATCGGTGTCCCGGTCGCGCGGGCCACGTCGCCGATCCCGTCGGCGATCGCCGCGACGTCGCCGACCCACTCCTCGGGTAGCGCGAGCGCGATCAGCATGCCGCGCGGGGCGGCGGCCATCGCCGCGAGGTCGCTGAGCGCTGCGGCAGCCGCGCGGGCGCCGATTTCCCGTGGCGTGAGCCACGATCGACGGAAGTGCACGCCATCGAGCGAGGAATCGGTACTCACCACCAGTCGGTCCCCGGCCGGGAGGTCGAGCACCGCAGCATCGTCTCCGACACCACTCGCGAGCGTCCCCCACCGCGCGAGCATCGTTCGCACGAGGTCGAACTCGCCTCCGGGGCCGAGCGCGACGTGGGAGGAGGTCATGGCTCCCTCACGGGTCGCCAACGCGCGGCAGGACCGCCAGCGCAGGCGGCGCCAGCACTGGCGAGGACGTCCACGCGTGCCCCAACGACGCAAGTACATCGTCGAGCACCACCCCTCGCACGCTGCGCCCGGCGTTGGCCAACTCGCCGGCCCGGCCGTGGATCCACGCCGCGCAGGCGGCGGCCGCGAGCGGATCGTCGCCCTGGGCGAGCAGCGTGGCGGCGATCCCCGCGAGTATGTCGCCGCTCCCTGCGCTGCCCAGCACCGGCGTACCGGCGGCGCTGACGACGGAGGCGCCGTCGGGCGCGGTGATCACGGTCGGGACTCCCTTGAGCAGCACCACGGCGTGCAGCGCTCGCGCCAGGCGCGCCCCGATCTCGAAACGCTCCTCGAGCACGGTGTCTACGTCCACGCCAATGAGCCGCGCGAACTCCAGTGGATGCGGTGTGATGATCGCCGGGCGACCGTCCAGGAGGTCGCCCAGCGCCGATTCGTCGCCGGCGAAGGCGTTGAGCGCGTCGGCGTCCAGCACGACCGGTCCGCTCCAGGCGGTCAACCAGGCCGTCGTGCGCCGCCGGGCCGCCTCGCGCTCGCCGAGCCCTGGTCCGATGAGCAGGACGTGCGGCCAGCCCACGAGCGGCCCGTCCGGCACCTCGGGCCACTCGACAGCGGTGGCCTCGGGCACCGCGGCTTGCAGCGGTGCCACGCTCGCGGCGTGCACGCAGACCCGGACCATGCCGATCCCCGCGCGCATGGCCCCTCGCGCCGCGAGGGCAACCGCTCCCGCCATGCCGCGGTCCCCTCCCACGATCAGCAGGCGCCGCCGGGTGCCCTTGTGCGCCTCGGCGCCGATCGCCGGTGTCCGGGCGCGGACCCAGGAGTCATCGATGAGCAGCGGGGCGCCGTCGTCGAGCTGGGCATGCCGCGCGAGGCCGATATCGACGGCGACGATGTCGCCGCACTGGCCACGCACGAGCAGGTGTGCGCGCTTGACCGTCCCGAACGTCACGGTCAGGTCGGCACGCACGGCCGCGTCGGCCAGCACGCCCGACGTGGCGTCGAGTCCGGTGGGCAGGTCGAGTGCGACCACCAGCGCCCCGCCGGCGCGCGCGTCGGCGATGCCCCGCGCCGCGTCGGCGATCGCACCGCGCAGCGGGCCGGTGGCCCCGGTGCCCAGCAGCGCATCGATCACGACGTCGACTGGCCCGCTCGGCAGACCTAACGACACGTGCCCCACCGCGTCCTGGCGTGCCGCTGCGGCGGCGTCGGTACGCGGCTCCCCGGTTTCGCGTACCGAGACGTGGAGGCCGGCCCGCGCAAGCGCGGCGGCGACGATCCAACCGTCACCGCCGTTGTTGCCTGGGCCGCAGCACACGAGCGCGCGACGCCCCGCGTGGGGCGACAGGCGATCGAGGACCAGCTGCGCGGCCGCGAGGCCGGCGCTGCGCATGAGTTGTGTCGAGGGAATCCCTGCGTCGATCGCCGCGGTGTCACGCGCGGCGGCCTGCTCGGCGGTCACGACGTGCACGTTCATCGGAGTGATCGTGACGCAGGAACGAGTGGCGGGCTACTTGTGGGACTGACCGACGGTGCGACCGAAGCTGATCTCCCCGTTGTCGATGCGGATGTTGAACCCGCACTCGGGGTTGCTGCACACCCACGCCTTGTACGTGATCGGGGCGCCGTCGCGACCGTAGTCGCTCAACGGCAGCAGAACGCCCTTGTCGCACTTCTGACACTGCGGGTAATCGGTGATTTGCGTCACTGCGCCTCCAAGCGCGAGGAAGATACGCGTCGCGGAACGCGACGTGCCATCAGGAGAGGTGAGCGGCGCTCCAGGGATACGCCTGCTCGAAGACCTCGTCGAACTCGTACACGTCGACAAAATCGAGGCGAGAATCGTTCGGCTGGCTCATGAGGAGACCCAGGTCGACCATCGCAAACACGATGTCACCGACATCCGCCGTTGCCCGCACCCCCCAGTGATCGAGTACCAATCGCGCCATCACCCCGAACTTTTCAAGCGCGAGATCCCGCACGGCCGCCGCGAGCTCACGCCCGTTGACATGCCGCCGCGCGGTGAGACGCGCCTGCTCGAACTCAAGGGCCGCAAGCACGAACAAGTACGCGTGCTCATGGAACCGCGGCTCGCGCAGCCGAATCTGTTCCCACATCCCGTCCTGAAAAGCCAACTCCGCCACCCTCGCGATTACTCCTGCGGAGCATCAACCCCGCGTTCAAGGATCGAGCAGATCGGGTAAATAATTCACCTCTGCACAGGGAGAACACAACACCCGATGCCCGGCGAGCCGACTAGATCTGAAGTCTCGGCGGTACGCGACCCCTTCTTGACGCGTGGTGGGCGCGGACATCTCCTGCCCGTCCCCATGGCTTCGCAATGCGAGCGCGGCGTTCATGTTGGTTGCGCGTGCGTGCAGGAGCGCGCATGGGCGTAGTAGAGCGTACCTGAACGCGCATGCGCGTGCATGAGCGTTCCCTCACCCTAGCGTTCGCGACCGACGTGCGTCATCGTTGCGCGGTGGTGAGGCGCCTGGCCGTCACCGCCCGTCCCTCACCGGTCGCCGGCCCCACGTCGAGATGCGTAAATCGTTGGCCTCGGCGTGGCACTCGGCGTCCCGGCGCACCGTCCCGCTTGCGTGCCTGACGGGGCTGTCGCTGGTCGCGGGGTCGCGCGCGCACGCGCGGCGCGCGGTCGAGGAATCGGCGCGACCACCGGAGGTGCATGCACGGCCGCTGCTCGGCACGCACGACCGCTGGCCGGTCGCGTCGCATGCCGCGCCGACGAGCTGCAGCGCCACCGCCCCGGGCGACGCGACTCCCCCGACCCACGACTTCGTCGTCGAGCGCACGGTCCTGACCATGCCAGATGGCGTTCCGCTGGCCACCACGCTGTTTCGTCCCCTGCCGCGGCGCGCTGGCGAGCGGTTCCCCGCCCTGCTCGAGTTGCTGCCGTACCGCAAGGACGACTCCTTCTATCGCCGAGACTATCCGCTGCATTCCTACTTTGCCTGCCGAGGATTCGTCTCGGCGCGCGTCGACGTGCGCGGCACCGGCGGATCGGGGGGACGCCTGCCACTGCGCGAGTATTCCGACGACGAGCTGACGGACGCGACGGAGGTCATCGCGCAGCTCGCCGCCCGCGACGACGTCAACGGCGCCGTGGGCATGTGGGGCATCTCGTGGGGCGGATTCAACGCGATCCAGACCGCGATGCGTGCACCACCGGCGCTCCGGGCCATCCTCGCGCTGCACTCCTCGGACGACCTGTACGGGGACGATGTGCGCTACTTCGACGGCGCCCTCCACCTCGATCCGTATGCGCTGCAGATCGACCATGAGAACGGCCTGCCTCGCACCCCGGACTATCCGCTCGATTCGGCCTACTTCGCCGATCGCTTCGACCAGCGCCCATGGCTGCTGACGTACCTCGCCCAGCCCGTCGACGGTCCGTTCTGGCGTGACGGCTCGCTGCGCTTCCACCCGGAGCGCCTGCGCGTGCCCGCGTACCTGATCGGGGGTCTCGCCGATGGGTACCGTGACACCCCGCTGCGCGTCCTCTCGGCGGCGCGCGCTCCCGTGAAGGTGGAGATCGGGCCGTGGGCGCACGACTGGCCCGACAACGGCACGCCGGGACCGAACTACGAATGGCGATCGCGCGCGGTGCGCTGGTGGAGGCACTGGCTGGCGGGCGACGACACCGGACTGCTGCGGGAACCGAACGTGCTCCTGTTCGTGCGCGACGCGGTCGCACCGGGGCCGCACGAGCAGCTGGCGGGCGCGTTTCGATTCGTCAGCTGGCCCCCCGTCGCCGATCGCGCCACGATCCTCTACGCGCGCTCGGGGCGACGGCTGGAGCGCGCGCCGGGGAGCGAGTCGGTCGTCGACTCGCTGCCGCACGTGGCGGGACTCGGTTCGGCCGTCGGGGTCTGGTGGGGCGACGCCCCGGGGGACCTTGCCGACGACGATCGTCGCGCGCTGACCTACGACACCGCGCCGCTTGCCGAGGGGTTGCAGCTGGTGGGGTTCCCGACGGTGCACCTGCGGGCCCGATCGGCCATGGAACGGGTCGCGTGGAGCGTGCGCCTCGAAGACGTCTTCCCCGACGGGCGCGTCGCGCTCGTCGCGGGACGGGTGCTGAATGGCGCCCTGACCGCCGACCGGATCGCCCGTGCACCTGACGACACGCCTCGCGTGGTCGACACCACCCTGACCCTGCACTTCACCACCTGGACGTTTCCTCCTGGTCATCGACTCCGGATCTCCGTGTCGCATGCGCAGTTCCCCATGGCGTGGCCGACGCCGTACCGCGGCCGATCGCTGGTGTACGCCGGCGTCGGCGGGATGACGCTCACCCTGCCGAGCGCGACGCCGCTCCCCGTCCCCGTGTCGCTGCCAGAACCGGTGGCGCGGGACCCCCGTCCCGACGCGTCGATGCTCGAGCAGCTCGACTCGCCGCCCACGTTCCATCGCGACCCGCGCACGGGCGCCGTGCGCTATTCGCTGGCCAACGCCTCGTCGCAACGACTCGGCGCCACGCGCATCGACTATCAGGAGCAGGTGCGCTACGATGCGAACGAGCGCGATCCCGCGCGCGCCGGCTGGGACGCCACCGCCTCGCACGACATCCGGATCGGCACTCGCCGGGTGCAACTGCACACGAGCATGCGCGTGCGCTCATCGATCGACTCGTTGTACGTTCAGGTGCAGCGACGCGTGTCGCAGAACGGACGCGTCGTCCGGCAGCGCACGTGGCGCGAAGTGCTCCCGCGAGGGCCGCACTGACTTGCATGACCCACCCGGTCGACGACTACGCGTCGCTCGGCGTACGTTGGCTTGTGATCCACTTCACCCCGTTCCGTCACACCTCGAGAGGATGTCCATGACTCAGCGGTTCCGCAGCGCGACCCCCCTGCTGTTCGGCCTGGCCACGATCGTCCTGACGGGCACTGTCGCGGCGCAGTCGACCCTCGGGAACGGCTCCCCCGCGCAGCCCGGCCTCCCTTGGCCCCCGGTGGCGACCTTCTCCATCCTCGGCTACGACCCGGCGACCGGCGAAGTGGGCGGCGCCGTGCAGTCCCGGGTCTTCTCGGTGGGCAATGGCGTGCTGTGGGCAGAGGCCGGGGTTGGTGTGGTCGCCACCCAGGCCATCGTCGACGTCAGCTACGGCCCGCAGGCCATGGCACTGCTGCGCGCCGGACGCTCCCCCAAGGACGTGGTACAAACCGTCTGGCAAAACGACCCCGATCCGCGTCCGGAGGACTGGACCAAGCTCGGGCGACAGTTCGCCGTCATGAATGCCAGCGGCGAGGTCGCGGCCTACACCGGACCACGTGCGAGTGTCTGGGCGGGCGATCGGCAGGGGAAGTTATGCTCCGCGCAAGGAAACATCCTGGCCGGTGAGGCGGTCGTTACGTCGATGGTCGAGGCGTTCGAGCGGACAACCGGGCACCTCTCGCTGCGCCTGCAGGCCGCCCTCGAGGCGGGACAGGCCGCGGGCGGCGACACGCGCGGCATGCAGTCCGCCGCGATGGTGATCGTGAAGAAGGGAGCCGGCGTGTGGCTCAACAACGACGTCGTCCTGCGGTTGCAGGTCGACGATTCGCCAGAGCCGATCCGCGAGTTACGTCGTCTCGTCGAGAAGGCGGCGGAGCAGCGGGCGCGAACGCGTCGATAGGTCGCGCAGCGCGACCTCGCGCGGCGGGAAACGTCGGGTAGCGTTACAGCGTGCGCGCCACCCGCTCGAGCAGCGCGGCCGCCTCGTCCAGCGTGGCCAGCTCACCCGACGGCAGCGACTCGAGCGCCACCTGCAGCCGTGCGAGGCGGCGCGCGCGCGCCGCCTGCAGGATCCGAATCCCCTTGGCGGTGGCGCGGACGCGGACCACGCGGGCGTCCTTCGCGTCCCCCTCGCGCAACAGCAGCCCCTCCGATTCCATCGCCCGCACCAGGCGTGACATGGTCGGGGGACGCACCTGCTCGGCGGCGGCAAGCGCGCCGAGCGTCTGGGGTCCGCCGAACACCACGACCGAGAGTGCGGAGGCCCGAGGGCCACTCAAACCGGAGCGGCGGTCCTCCTGGCGCAGTCGCCGCAGCAGCTGAATCGCCGAGCGATGCAGCGTATCGGCGACGCGCGCGGGACTGCGTCCCTCGGCGGCCGCTGACTCGGGCGCGGCCTGTCTTGCGTCAGTCATCAGAAGCTCGCATATTCGTTAGCAACGCTAACTAACTGGCCGGCGCACGTGAAGGGCATGCCGAGCGCCGAGCGTCCACACCCGAGTCCGACGCGCCTTCCTGTCAGGAGTCCCGATGAGCATTCCAGCCACCTCGCTGTCACGTATCGGCCAAGTCGCGATGCCCGCGCGAGAGATTGCTCGCGCGGTGGCGTTCTATCGCGATACCCTCGGCCTTCGCCTGCTCTTCGAGGCCCCGCCAAAGTTGGCCTTCTTCGATTGCGGCGGCGTACGCCTCATGCTCGCCGAGCCCGAGGGGGGCGCGACGTTCCAACCGGGGTCGATCCTGTACTACGTCGTGGACGACCTGGCCGCGGCCCACGCAGCGCTGGTGGAGCGTGGCGTGTCGTTCGTCCATGCCCCTCAAAAGGTCGCCACGATGCCCGACCACGAATTGTGGATGGCATTTCTCCACGACTCGGAGGGCAATACCGTGGGCTTGATGAGCGAGGTGCGACCCTGAGGAGCCACGGCGCGCAGGCGCGGCGGTCCGCGGTAGCGCTAGCCGCGGTGCGTCTCGACGCCGACCACGACTGGTATGCCTGAGCGCACGCTCTCGGTCACGACACAGAAGTCCTCGAACAGCTCCAGGCAACGATCGACCCGCGCCTCGTCACCCTCCGCGACCTCGGGAAAGAGCTCGATGTGAAGCGAGCCGACGCGGAGACGCTTCCGCTCGTTGCGCACGAGCGTACCGCGGGCCTCGACGCGCAGGCTCTTGATGTCGATGCGCGCCTTTCGGGCGCAGAACAGGAAGGAGGAGCCCAGGCAGGAGGCCATGGCCGAGGCGAGCACACGCGACGGATTGACAGCGCTCCCGTCACCGAGCGGGGGAGTCTCGTCGATGTGGAAACCCTCGGCGCCGTCCAGGTGAGGGTCGACGGCGAACCGATAGCCGCCCTCGAGCGTGAGCGTCACGCTGAAGTCGGCGCCGTCCGACTCGGGAGGGGGAGCGGCATTTTCCGGGCGATCTGGCTGCGTCATGTCACCGTATTCCGACCGCCAGCGGCACGCTGGCTCAGGGGTGCGATATCGGCGATGCGCACGACGGCGGCGCCGACATGTTCAGCTCCGGTCCAAATTATCCGATGACACGGCACGGTCATAGTCTCGTGCTGCGTTCACGGAAGGGGGCGTGCCTGCCGCGGTGCGCAGCGGGGCACCTCCGATGGGCGAGGGAGGCGGCGCGGTAGATTGTCGGGACGCCCGTCGTTGCACCTTCGCCCGTCGTCTCCGTGTCGCGTTACCCGATCCCCGCCGCACGTCACCGCCACGAGCAGGTCGTGGAGCGCAGCCGCTTCATTTGCACCTTGGCCCCGGCCGTGTCTGCGGCCGAGGCACATGCCGTGATCCGTGACGTTGCCGCAGCAATGCCGGACGCGCATCACCACTGCTGGGCGTTCGTGGCCGGCGCGCCAGGCAACACGGACCTGGTGGGGTCGAACGACGACGGTGAGCCGCGCGGTACCGCCGGCCGACCGATGCTGGTCGCCCTGTTGCACAGCGGGGTGGGCGAAATTGTGGCGGTGGTGACACGCTATTTCGGCGGGGTGAAACTGGGAACGGGGGGACTGGCGCGCGCCTATGGCGGGGTGGTGCAGGCGGCAATCTCGACGCTGCCGCGCATTGACCGGGTGGCCACGACGCCGTGCGAGGTGACGCTGGCCTATGCCCACGTGGCCGCCGTGCAGCACCTGCTGCCGCGTTACGGAGTCACCGTAGAGGCGCAGCGGTTCGACGTCGCGGTACACCTGGAGCTGCAGGTGCCGGTTGAGCAGGCCGCGGCGCTCGTGCAGGCGATCGGCGATGCGACGCGCGGGGCCGCAGCGGTGCGCCTCGGCGCGCCCGCAGACGGATGATCGGCGCGGCGACGGAGCCTGCCGACAGCCCGCGGGGTGGAGCGGATGACGCAAAGCCGGGTATGTTCAGGCGCGCGACCGCGCGCTGCCGGGCCGGTGGTCGTCGACCGTGTACCCAGGGGCCCCACCCCGGTGCCCACCGCGTCGCCCACCCCGTGACGTGGCCGCGCCTGCCGCGTATCTCCAGCGAGTGGGCGAGACGACAGCGCGGGCAGCCGACAGGCGCACGACGCATCCTTGGAGTTCGTTAGGCACTTCAGCAGACCATGACACGCACGATCAGATTGATGTTGCTGGCGAGCGTTGGGCTCGCCCCGCTCCAGGGATCGCTGGGGGCGCAGGACAACAACTGTCTCCCGCCGTCGACGCGTCGCACCCCGGTCACGTCGGTGGACTCGTTACGGGGTTCGACCATGCTGCTCGCGTACGGGACGGCTGGGCCACGCAAGGGTCGCATCACCTCCGGAACGCTGGACCTGTGGCCAGCCGGCGACGCGATGCGTCGGCAGGGTGTCGTCATGGTTGGCGCCACGTCGATCGACCTCACGCGCATCGGGGCGCAGTATACGGGCTCGCTGCGATCGAGGGATCCGGCGACGCCTGGGGTGACGCTCGAGGCGGCGGGCGGCGGGCGTCCCCCAACGCTGACGTTCGGCTCCGTGCGACTGCGCGACGAGCGGGGCGACATCACCTCGGCGATCACGCGCTTCGATCTCGTGGAGAAGGCGATCAAGGGCTATCGGGGCTACTGGCGTACGCTCCACGGGACGGGCGAGACCGCGAGCGGCTACTTCTGCATTTCGCGCTTCTAGATGTCCCATGCGGGAGGTCTGACGCACGCGTTCGGCGTGACGGCGCGCCGGGGGAGTCGCAGCCTGGCGATCATCGCCCTCGTCGCCTCGGTGCTGCTGACGGCGGGATGCGCGGGTCGCCGTCCCAACCCGCTGCTCGCCACCTCGGTCGGCGCGCCCGTGCACGTGTCGGGTGACTTTGTCGGCACGGTCACCCTCGACGCCGACGTGCTGACGCTCCAGCTCGAGCGCGCGCGCGTGCGATACCTGGGTTGGGCAGCCGGTGATGCTGCCGCGGTCGAGGGCGTGACGCTGCGCGCCGTGGTAGCTGCCGATTCGTCCGGACGCGGGATTCCCCTGGGGGTGAGTTCGGCGCTGCCGGTGGCCGAGGTGATGCGGGTGGGCGACGTGCGCACGCTGGACGGCACGGTGCTGGTGGTGCCGATCCCGCCGGGACAGCCTGCACGAGACCTGTGGATCGCGTTCCAGTTTCGTGGGACGGTGCACGCCCGCGACCGCGAGCCGGTCCTGCTGATCGCCTACGCGTGCAGCGCGCAGAACCTGATCGGTTCGAGCAAGAGCGCCAAGGCGCGGGCAAGCCGGATGCGTGCCAGCTACACGGTGGGCTGCGCGCTGTAGCGACCATCGCCTTGGTGCCGACGGCGTCCCTCCGATGGGCGACGGGCGACGGGCGACGGGCGACGGGCGGAGGTGCGGCGCGGATCGTCGTCAGCGACGGCGTGCAGCGCCGTGCCGGTGACGTCCGGCTCCCCATATTTGGGAATCCGGGTTAGTCTTGGCGAGCAGTCGGCATTACATTGCAGCAGGCGCCGCCCACCTCACGTTGCGGCGCCGAGCATCACTCCCAGCCTAGGAGTGTCGTATGCCAGGACGAAAGCGCGATACGCGGTTCTCGGCACGTCGCCAACCGGCTCGTTATGCGGGCGCCGCCAATCGCAAGGGCAGTGACAACTTTGCGTCGAAGCTGACGGAGAAGGACGTCACCAGGGCCCGTCAGATGCACAAGCGCGGGATCCCGTTGCATGAACTCGCGGACAAGTTCGGAGTGCATGCGTCCACGATGTCCCGGGCCCTGCGCAAGTTGACCTTCCGGCACGTCAAGTGAGGCGGGGCGCGAGGTGAGGGAGCGCCGCGGCCTCCGCATCGTGAGCGCCGTCGCGATCTTCCTCACCGCCGTCGCTCTGCAGCGCGCCTGCACGCTCGCGTGGGGGCGCACCTCCGCAACCGACACCGTGCGCTACGAGCTGTCGGTGGTTGGCCTGTCGCGTTTGTCCGGCATGGACAACACGGCGCGTACCGACTGCCGCTGGTGGCCACGGTACGGGGACGCCGCGCTCTGCGGCCCCTCGACGACCGCCGCGCCGGCTCACCGCACGCTGCGCTTCGCCTACCCCATGCTGCAGGTGGCCATGTGGCTCGCGGTCGTGAGCCTGTTGCTGCAGGCGCTCCGCGTCCCGCGACCGCCGCCCCTGCAGGCGCTGGTTCCCGCCACGACGGCGGCACTGGTGATCCTTGCCATCGTGTACGTCGACCGCGGCGCGCGCGTCGGGCTCGCTGCCCTCGAGGGCCTGCCGATGGCATTCGACGCCGCCGGGTACCGCTTCGCCGTCGCGGCCGCAGTCTTGAGCGCCGGGAGTGCATTGCTCCTGCTGCTCTCGTTCTCCCGCGATCAGCCCTCCGGTGCCGACGTCGACGCCTAGCGGCGCGCACCTGGCCGACGCCCGGAAGGCCATCGGCCAGGTGCAAGGACCGGTGCCTCGTCGCCTGGCGCGGCGACCCGTGATCCCCACGCTCGTCGCGCTCGTCCTGGTCAGCCTGCTCAACCTGCTGCCGGCGCAGCTGGCCTCCGCGCAGCGTACCCGGCCGGTTCCCGACGCGCCCGAGCGACGGCCGCTGATCCTGCCACCGATCCCCTTCCCAAGCGACTCGGGACGCGGTGATCAACTGGCGTTCGAATCTCTGCCCGACGCCGTGCGCGAAGTGCTCGACGTGCGGCGCGACCTGCAGCCGCAAGGCGGCGCCAAGGGGTTCACCTGCATTCCGCTCAGCTTCACGTCCGACGGCAGCCGCCGTCAGCGTGTCCAGGGCAGGCTGCAGGGCTACTACGGGCTCGTGGTCTTCGCCCGCGTGGCCCGCGACGGAACGCTGGCGCGCGTGGAGTTCGTGCGGCGGCTCGCGGATGGGAGCCAGCGCGGCTATACGTGGGATGCAGCGGGCGATGCCACCACGGCGATGGAGTGGCCCCCCGGCTCGACCGAGGCCGAGTCGCACCCGGTGCCCCGTGGAAGTCCCATTCCCCGAGCAGTGCGCGGGTTGGGGCGACTCGTGCTCACCTGGCGCTGCGCCGAGACCTAGCGGGCCGACCCACGCGCAGGTGCCGGCTGCCGTCCAACGTCGCCGTGTCGACGTGTCGACGAGAAGTCGCGCAATGCGCGTCGCGGCGACAATGACCCTCGGCCGCCGCCGCTCGTTCCGCTGGACAGCGCGCCAGTGTATCGTGCGGTGCGCAGCGGCCGCGCTCGCGGGGGTGCCGCGTGTGCAATGATGCTTGGCTGCCCCCGCCCCGGTCGCGCGATCGCGCGGCCGGTCTTCCTGACCGTCAACACCGCTCTCCGCCAGGCGCCATGTCCCTCGCGCGCAACGCCCTGCTCCGGGCCTCGAAATCCACTTGGCTCGCCTCGCAGATGACCCAGCGGGCGTTCGCCCGTCGCGCCGTCAAGCGCTTCATGCCCGGCGAGCGCCTGTCCGACGCGCTCGATGCCGCGCAGTCGCTCGTGCCCTCCCGCGTGGGGACGATCATCACCCGGCTGGGTGAGACGCTGACCGGGGAGCGCAACCTGGACGAGGTGCGCGACCACTACCTCGCGGCGCTCGACGAGATCGCCCGTCGCGGCCTCCCCACGCAGGTCTCGGTGAAGCCGACGCAGCTCGGACTCGATGACTCGGTCGAGGAGTGCGTGCGCCAGATCGCCCCGATCGCCGCCAGGTCGGCACAGCATGGGGCCATGCTGTGGATCGACATGGAGGACTCGAGCTACGTCGAGCGAACGTTGCAACTGTACGAGCAGCTCAAGGCGACCCACGAACAGCTCGGGCTCTGCCTGCAGGCGTACCTCTTCCGCACGCCGCAGGACCTGGAGCGGCTGCTCGCCGTGCGACCGGCCATCCGGCTGGTCAAGGGCGCGTACGCCGAGCCTGCCGACGTGGCGTTCCCCGCCAAGCAGGACACGGACGACCAGTTCATGTCGTTAGGCGTGCGGCTGCTCGACGCCGCACGGACCGGCGGCGCGTTCCCGGTGTTCGGGACGCATGACATGACGATCGTGCAGCGGCTGGTCCGCACGGCCGACGAGATGGGCGTGGCGCCGGGGCAGTTCGAGGTCCATATGCTCTACGGAATCCGGGCCGCCGAACAGCGCGCCCTCGCCCAGCAGGGGCATGCCGTGCGCTGCCTCGTGAGCTATGGCGACAACTGGTTCCCGTGGTACATGCGACGGCTCGCGGAGCGCCCGGCCAACCTCTGGTTCGTGGTACGCAGCGCGTTCATGTAACGACCTGGCGGGGCGCAGCGCGACTCGCATCCGTCGCGCATCCGTCGCGCATCCGTCGCGCGCACGTCGCGCAGCGCCCCGCCCGCCGCTCCCAGCGCGGCTCGTGGTGTGGACTATCCGGCGACGGCGCGCTCCGGCACCGGGTACAGCGCGAAGGCGCTCGTGAGCTCCTTCACGTCCGCTCGCACCGCCGCGTGCTCGTCGGCGTTCGCCGGGGCGAGCAGGACACGATCGATCAGCTGGGCAATGCGATGCATCTCCCCTTCCTTCATCCCACGGGTCGTGACGGCGGGGGTCCCGATGCGGATGCCGCTGGTGACAAACGGTGACTGCGTCTCGCGCGGGACGGTGTTCTTGTTGACCGTGATCCCCGCAGCGTCGAGCGCCCGCTCGGCCGCCTTGCCGGTCAACCCCTTGTTGCGCAGGTCGACCAGCATGAGGTGGTTGTCGGTCCCCCCCGAGACGAGCTCGTACCCGAGCGCGACCATCGCCTGCGCGAGGGCCTGCGCATTGGTTACGACCTGCCGGCAGTAGTCCGTGAACGACGGCTGCAACGCCTCGCGGAACGCGACCGCCTTGGCGGCGATGACATGCTCCAGCGGCCCACCCTGCGAGCCCGGGAAGACCGCCTTGTCGACCGCCTTCGCGTACGCCGCCTTGCACAGGATGAGGCCCGCCCTCGGCCCGCGCAGCGTCTTGTGCGTCGTCGTCGTGACGACGTCGGCGTGCGGAATCGGCGAGGGGTGCACCCCGGTGGCCACGAGTCCGGCAATGTGGGCCATGTCGACCATGAAGATCGCCCCCACCTCGCGGGCAATCTCGGCGAAGGCGGGAAAGTCGATGATCCGTGGGTACGCGCTCGCGCCGGCGATGATCATGCGTGGGCGCTCGCGGCGTGCCACGTCACGCATCATGTCGTAGTCGATGTACCCGTGGTCGGTGACTCCGTAGTGCACGGCGCGATACAGCAGGCCGGAGAAGTTGACCGGCGAGCCGTGTGTCAGGTGTCCGCCCTGGGAGAGATCCTGGCCGAGCAGCGTGTCGCCCGGCTTGAGGAAGGCGAGGCAGACCGCGCTGTTGGCCGAGGCGCCCGAATGCGGCTGCACGTTGGCATGGTCGGCGCCGAATAGCTGCCGGGCGCGGTCGATCGCCAGCTGCTCGATCTCGTCGACCACCTCGCACCCGCCGTAGTAGCGCTTGCCCGGAAGACCCTCGGCGTACTTGTTGGTCAGGGTCGAACCCGTCGCCTCCATGACGGCCGGCGAGACGAAGTTTTCGCTGGCGATGAGCTCGATCCCGTCGTTCTGCCGTTCGGTCTCGCGCTCGATCAGGCGAGAGATCTCGGGGTCCGCATCACGAAGGCGGTTGCCTGGGGGACACCGGTCCCACGACGTCCACGCGCTCATTGGGTCTCCGCACTGGGTTCGATTTTCTCGACACGGCGCTCATGCCGTCCCCCTTCGAACGGGGTGGCCAGGAAGGCATCGAGGATCTTGTCGGCATCGTCCTCGGACACGAATCGGGCCGGGAGCACGAGGATGTTGGCATCGTTGTGCCGCCGGGCGAGTTCGGCGATCTCGGGCGTCCACGCAACGGCCGCGCGCACGTGGGGGTGCCGGTTGGCCGCGTACGACATCCCGAGCCCGGTGCCACAGAGCAGCACACCGCGCCGAGCCGCGCCGGTCTCGACGCGTTCGGCGACTGGATGGGCGAAGTCGGGGTAGTCGGTGGATGCCGGGGAGTCGGTCCCGAGGTCCTGTACATCGTAGCCTAACGCCGCAAGCCGGGCGACGAGCTTCTGCTTCAGCTCGAATCCGGCGTGGTCGGCGGCGATGGGAATGGGTTCCATGGGCTGAGGCGAGTGGGCGGAACGACAGGCAGGCGGGGGGGCGCGGGGAGAATTCTAGCGACGGGTCGGCGCGCTGCCGAGTGCCGTTCGTCCCCGCACCGCCGCCGTCGGCCCGTTCAGTCTCAGGTCTTGCGCGGCCACTGCGGCCAGGTCCGGACCAGGCCGCCCACGGCAGTGATGCGGCGCTCCGCCAGGCGATCGGCGGCCTCGTAGGTCGGGATCCCCTGCTCGCGGGCAATCTCGAACACGCCGAGGGTGGTGTCGTAAATCTCGTCGGCCTTGCGCAGCGCGCGCTGGGCCGACCAGCCGGCGAGTTCGCTGTAGACGTTGATCACCCCGCCGGCGTTGGCGACGAAGTCCGGGGCGTAGAGGATTCCCTTCTTCTCCAGCTCGCCCCCGTGCTTTTCAGCGTCGAGCAGCTGGTTGTTGGCGGCGCCGACGATGACCTCGACGCGCAGCTTGGGGAGCGTCTCGTCATTGATGATGCCGCCGAGTGCGCACGGCGCGAAGATGTCGGCCTCGACCCCGTAGATGGCGTCGAGCTCGACGGCCCGTGCCCCGCACTCCTCGACGACGCGGCGCACCCGCACCGCGTCGATGTCGGTCACCACGAGCGTGGCGCCGTGGGCGTGCAGTTCCTTGCAGAGGTGATAGCCGACGTTGCCCAGCCCCTGCACCGCGACGGTCTTGCCCTCCACGGAGTCCGATCCCCAGCGCTGCATGGCCGACGCCTGGATGGCCCGGAAGACGCCGCGCGCCGTGACCGGCGACGGATCGCCGGACTTGTTCGCCAGCCCGGCCACGTAGTCCGTCTCCATGTGCACGAAGTCCATGTCGGCCGTGCTGGTCCCCACGTCCTCGGCCGTGACGTACCGACCGCCTAACGACTCGACGAAGCGGCCGTGGGCGCGGAAGACCATCTCGCGCCGGACCGTGCGATTGTCGCCGATGATGACGGCCTTGCCGCCCCCCAGGTTGAGGCCGGCCACGGCGTTCTTGTACGTCATGCCGCGGGCAAGGCGGAGGGCATCGATGATCGCTTCCTCGTCGCTGCCGTATTGCCAGAAGCGAGTGCCGCCCAGCGCGGGCCCCAGGGTGGTGTCGTGGATGGCGATGATGCCACGATAGCCGCTCGACTCGTCATGGCAGATGACGAGCTGTTCATGGCCCATGTCGGCGATCACGTCGAAAAGTTGCATTGTCCTGGGTCGAGAGACGGAAAACGAAAGTGTAGTGCCCCGTCGGGGGCACCGGGGGAGCCGACGCTCATGAGGTCGCGTACAACTCGCGGGCGATGATGATGCGCTGAATCTCTGACGTGCCTTCGTAGATCTCGGTCACCTTCGCGTCGCGGAAGAGACGCTCGACCGGGTACTCCTTGACGTAGCCGTATCCGCCATAGATCTGGATGGCCTGCGTGGTGACCCACATCGCCGTCTCGCTCGACATGAGCTTGCTCATCGAGCCGTACTGCGTGATGGGGAGTCCACGGTCCTTGGCTGCAGCCGTGGCGTGCAACAGGGTGCGCGACGCCGCCACCCGCGTCGCCATGTCGGCCAGCTTGAACTGGATGGCCTGAAACTCCTTGATCGCCTTGCCGAACTGCTGGCGCTCGGCCGCGTATCGCACCGAGTGCTCGAGGGCTGCGCGCGCGATGCCGATCGACTGGGCCGCGATCCCGAGGCGCCCATTGTCGAGCGACTGCATCGCATAGACGAAGCCCATCCCCGCCTCGCCCAGCAGGTTCGCGACCGGCACGCGCAGCTCGTCGAAGACGAGTTGCACGGTCTCGGAACCGCGGAGCCCCATCTTGTCTTCCTTCTTGCCGACCGAGAAGCCCGGCATGTCGGGCGTGACGATGAACGCCGAAATCCCGCGCGCCCCCTTTCGGTCGTCCGGCGTGTCGGTGCGGGCCATGGCGAGGATCACGTCGGCGTGGCCGCCATGGCTGACCCACGCCTTGACCCCGGTGAGCACGAAGTGGTCGCCGTCGCGCACGGCCTGCGTGCGCAGCGACGCTGCATCGGAGCCCGCGTCCGGCTCGGACAGGGCAAACGCGCCCAGCCACTCGCCACGCGCCATCGGCTTGAGATATGCCTGCTTTTGCGCCTCGCTCCCGAAGCGCAGCAGCATCTGCGTCGGCAGGGAGTTGTGCACGCTCATGAGCACGGCGGTCGACGCATCGACGGCGGCGATCTCCTCGAGCGCGACCAGGTAGGTGCACGTATCGAGTCCGAGGCCATCGTACGCCTCGGGAATGAGCATGCCGAGGAAGCCCAAGGCGCCAAGCTTCTCGCCGATGCCGCGATCGAAGACGCCGTCGCGGTCCCATCGCTCGGTGAAGGGCGCGAGTTCGGCGTCGGCGAAGTCACGCGCGGTCTGCTGAATCGCGCGCTGCTCTTCGCTGAGGGGGATCAGGGCCCAGGACATGGTCGTGGCGGGAGAAAGTAACCGGTCGGCAGGGAGTCGGACGCGTCACCAACGCGCCGTGGTGCGGCGCTACGCATATCGATGGAATCCCCGCCCGCTCTTGCGCCCCAACCACCCTGCAGCGACGTACTTCCGCAGCAGGGGGCACGGGCGATACTTCGAGTCCCCAAGGCCCGCGTGCAGCACTTCGAGAATGGCGAGGCACGTGTCGAGACCGATGAGGTCCGCCAGCGCGAGGGGCCCCATCGGGTGGTTCATGCCGAGCTTCATCACCGTGTCGATCGCCTCCACCGTCCCGACGCCTTCCATCAAGGCGAAGACCGCCTCGTTGATCATCGGCAGGAGAATGCGATTGGCCACAAAGCCGGGGAAGTCGTTCACCTCAACCGGTGTCTTGCCGACGGCGGCGGCCAGCTCGAGGACCCGCTGTGTCGTCGCATCGCTGGTGGCCAGGCCGCGGATCACCTCCACCAGCTGCATGACCGGGACGGGGTTCATGAAGTGCATCCCGATGACCAGCTCCGGCCGCGAGGTGCGCGCGGCGATGTCGGTGATCGAGATCGAGCTGGTGTTCGAGGCGAGAATGGCGCCCGGCGCAGCCAGGCGGTCCATGTCGCCGAAGATGCGGTACTTGAGCTCCACATTTTCGGTGGCGGCTTCGACCACCAGCGCGGCATCGCCGATCGCCCCGATATCGGTCGCGGATGTCAGCCGCCCCAGCGTCGCTTCCTTCGCCGCGGCGTCGAGCGTCCCCTTCTTGACCTGACGGTCGAGGTTCTTCTCGATCGTCGAGCGGCCCCGCGCCAGAGCGGCATCGGAGACGTCGACCATGGTCACGTCGAAGCCGTTCTGGGCAAAGACGTGGGCGATCCCATTGCCCATCTGTCCCGCGCCGATCACAGCAATACGATCAGGCATTTCCGTTCAGCTCCTTCGCGCGCGCGTGGCGCCGCAGCAGGAAGTACATGGCCAGCGCCATCCCGGCGCCGGCAAAGAGTCCAGCCTCGGGGCCCCAATGTCCACCCGTGGCCCAATCGGGGCCGGTATCGATGGTGCGATAGTTGGGCGTGTCCATCCCGAACCCGCTCACCGACGTGTGCATGACGCCAGCCATCACGAAGTTCCACGCCACGTGGGCCGACCAGGCGGCGTACAGGCTGCGCATGGCCACGACGATCGTTCCCAGAAAGATCCCGGCCAGCGTGACCAGGCTGATGGACTGGAGCGTGGCGCCCACGTTGTCCAGGTGCAACAGCCCGAAACCGACGCTGGTGGCGGCGATCGCGGCCCGCGCGCCGAACCGCTCGCGCAGGAGCGCGAGCAGGTAGCCGCGTGCGAGCAGTTCCTCCCAGAGCGCGGCAGGGACCAGCAGGAGCAGGGTCAGGAGCAGGGACCGGCCCATGTCGCCGGGAGGCGACGGCTCGATGCGAAGCCAACCGATGCCAAGCAGCAGCAGCGACGGCCCCCCCACGGCCACGGCCCCCAGCGCCCCTCCCCCGAGCACGGCCCGCCACGAGAACGCCTGCCGATCGAGCGCCACGAGCCGCCACCCATTCGGTTGCACCTGCCGGAAGGTCCACCAATGGCCGATGAGCATCCCGATCGACAGCGTGAGCACAAACGTCGGCAGGCGCACCCCGGTCGCGGTCTCCAGCTGGAACGCGAGTGAGGGGAGGATCGCGCGCGCGCCGAGCACGCCGACCGAGGAGGCCAGGATGAAGACGGCGAATCGCCAGACCGGGGTGACGCGCGCCGCGCCCGGTGC
>Ga0138256_10001344_pt1 | contig 26516 bp, 26 predicted proteins | sample KNB2016incub_MG_FD_105486 | JGI IMG/M metagenome (GOLD analysis project Ga0138256, IMG submission 105486) | Active sludge microbial communities from wastewater in Klosterneuburg, Austria - KNB2014incub_MG | ecosystem: Engineered > WWTP > Activated sludge > Unclassified | place: Austria...
GAAATTTATTTTAAATTTAATTGAACAAACACACACTACAATGAACACCATTAAAAATTTCAAAGATTTAAGAATCTGGCAGCAAGGTATTTCAATGGTTAAGGAAATTTATTCACTTACTTATGACCTTCCCAAAGATGAACGATACGGATTACTACAACAAATTCGAAAAGCAGCAAAGCGGCGGTGAGTGTTCCTAGCAACATCGCAGAAGGACAAGTAAGAGGTACCAGGGAATTTATTTATTTTCTAAGAGTTTCAATTGGTTCATTAGCGGAATTGGAAACTCAATTGTTTTTAGCATCAGAACTAAGTTTTCTTAACAAAGAACGGACAGCTATCATACTACTGGATCTGGAAAGTTTGAATCGTCAAATTCACGCTTTAATTAACAAGCTGAAAAGTTGAAATTGTCGAGTCACAACCACTCACCGCCCACCACCCACTATTCACCTCTCCTACCCGTACAACTCATAGTGGATCTGTTCCTTCGAATATTTCAATTTTACAAATAAATTGGCAACGGCTTCATCTATCATCTGAGACCAGCCGCATAAATAAAAATGGATATCCGGTCGATATTGCGCGTATTGTTTTAGATAGATCGGGTGTACATAACCGGAATGAATAGAGGGATTGGATTGACCATCGGGATTTTCTCTTGATAAAGCAACATCGAATGAAAAGCCTGGTAGGTCTGTTTGCAATTGTATAAACTCCTCGCGGTATAAAATATCATCGTGTTTCCGGGTGCCAAAAATCAAATGGATTTTGTGGTGCGGCCTGGGATTATTCTTTAGATCGAATAACATGCTGCGAAAAGGTGCGACCCCTGTACCGGTGCACACCAGCACCAGGTCATGATCAATCTGTGAGGGGAGGATAAACCCACCCTCAGGCCCTTTAAATTTTAAAGTACTGCCGGGTATGACCTCATTAAAAAAATAGGAACTGCCCAGTCCCTGATCAAAACGTACGATACATAATTCAATGAAATTTGATTTTCCGGGAGGTGAAGCAATAGAATAACTGCGCCATCGGTTGATCCGTTTTTCACTTACCGGCAAATCAAATGTGATGAACTGACCTGCTTTAAAATCAAAATGGTCGGTCTCAGGGATATGCAGGGTAAACGATCTGACTTCCGGGGCAATGTCCCGGATATCCGTTACCACACCGGTATACCAATGTGCAAGAGGCATCTAGGGATTATTTAATGGAGTTTGAAACATATAAAAACATCTACCAATAGAAACAAAGGATAAGGAGGTAGGTTGAACCGTCGATAAAATAATTGATAAAACTTTTGCTCAGAGGATTAGTCATTCAAGACCAATTCAGCATAGGGAATGAGGGTTTTGTATCCCGCGGATTCAAAATAAGAGCGAATCTTAGCTTCATCATCATCGCTGCACACCAAAGCAAAATCCCCGCCCCAGGCCCCAAGAGATTTAATCGCGCCTTTAAAATCCTGAAACAATTCTTTTTTAATGGGGACGCGGTCCAGGACTTTGCCCAGGATATTTTCGTGTTCTTCCATTAGTGCCTGGAAAGCAGTTATGTTTTTACAGGCAACCATTTCTTCCGTTATGGTTGAAATTTTATCGATCAGGGCAGGGTCGGTTTTGTTTTTGTTTTTATATTCCGTGACAGCAGATTGGCTGTCCTGTTTGTTGCCCAGGTGCAGAAAATACAGGGATTCTTTAAACGGCGGATTAAAGTACACCTCATCGATGCGGATATTGTCTTCCCCCATTTGATAAAACAGAGGGCCTTCGGCATAAGCACAGGCGATATCATAGCCTGAACCGCCGAGGGTATTAAACAAAAGGTAATACGGGTTGGCATCTGCCCATTGCGACAAACAATAAATCAGGGTAGAGCTTGATCCCAAACCCCAATTCAAAGGAAAATCCAGGTAAGTTTCTACCGTCTGTCCTTTCCATGCTGAGAGAAACTCTGAGTTCTGCCGGGTACATTCTTTAAGCAGTTTGCTGATTTTTTGCGCTTTTTCGGGATCGTTGGTTTTTAACGCACTGAAATCGTAAAGGGAAAAGTGAGCTTCAAACCAGATTTTTCCCGTGGAATCATACGCTTTCCAGTTGATCTCGGCACCCCGTCCATCCTTTACATTCATGGTCTGGCCGGCTTTGGTAGGCACAGCCAAGGCAAGCGCTCCGTCGAGTACTGCATACTCACCCGTAATGAGTAGTTTTCCGTTGCCTCTGAATGTTTGCTTGATGATGGATTAAATTTCGTCAAAACAAATGTAGAAAAAAACTATGAGAGCCAGGGATTTAGGCGAAAATGGGTAAGCTTACCGAACTTATGAGATTTTAAGGACCTTGACTTTTAGACATCCCAGGATGCCCTCAATAAAAATTTCAAGCAATTTGAAATACGATCAATGGGTACTTTCAATCAAAAAGAAATGTTTCTTACTTAATTTTTTTTATCACTACATTCGATCAGTATGAATATATAAAACAAGGGTATGAATCAAAAACCAACATTGACGTTTTGGCAAATCTGGAGCATGAGTTTTGGCTTTCTCGGTATCCAATACGGTTTTGGTCTGCAGCAGGCCAATATGAGCCCAATTTACCGATACCTCGGGGCTGAGGAAGGAAATATCCCCGGACTCTGGCTTGCCGGGCCACTTACCGGTTTATTATTACAACCGATCATTGGTGCCTTGTCTGATAAGAGTTGGTCTCCAAGGTGGGGCCGGCGGAAACCTTATATATTTTTTGGGGCGATAGCCGGGAGTATAGCGATGATCCTGATGCCCAATTCCAAATCCGTTTTTATGGCAGCTTGCCTGATGTGGTTGCTCGATGCGGGATTAAATACTTCTATGGAACCTTTTCGCGCTTTTGTAGGCGATATATTGAATACCAAACAAAGACCCGTTGGATTTGCAGTTCAATCGTTTATGGTTGGGTTTGGACAGTCCCTGGCTAACCTCATGCCGTTTATCCTGCCTATGATTGGAATATCGATGGCTCTGGCAGGGGATGCATCACTTACTAACTCAATTCCTGATTCTGTCCGATTTCCTTTTTATATAGGTGCAGCAGCCATCCTGCTGACGGTGTTCTGGACGATGTATACCACCAAGGAATATCCTCCGGAAAATGAGTCCTATAAGGAGAAACCCGTGTATACACCTGAACAAACGAAAAACATTCGGTTTTGGCACCTGGCACTCACGACAGGCGGGGCACTGATGGCCTTTTTATTTGCGGCACGTACTTCTGGTTTAGTTTATGGGTTAGCCTGGGGTGCCGGCATTTTTGTTTTGATTTATACTATCCTCTACGTAGCGGTATTTAAAGAAATACTTGCTTCCCTGGCGGAAATGCCTCCGGTAATGAAACAACTCTGGTGGGTCAAATTTTTTACCTGGTATGGCCTTCCTTTGATGTGGCAATATCTATCCCTGGCTGTGGCCAAATATGCATTCGATGCTTCAAGTCCGACAGCCAATCCTGCAGGTTTTGAAGCAGGCAAAAACTGGGGTAGTTTGTGTTTTGCTATGTTCAGTATAGCCTGTTTTGTGATCTCTATTTTTATGCCTGCGATATCCAATAGAATTGGCAGCCGACGTATGACCCATGCGATTTTTTTAACCATAGGCGCTATGGGCTTTTTTATTATTCTCCTGTCCAATGATAAATGGATCTATTTTACCGGCATGACCCTGATGGGATTAGCCTGGGGGTCGATCATGTCAATGCCATATCTGTTGCTGGCCAATGCGGTATCCAACGCGCGTATGGGTGTATATATGGGGATTTTCAATGGATTTATCTGTGTACCGCAATTTATAGGTATGCTTACCGTGCCTTTGTTTTACAGGACCTTATTGGGTGACGATCCCAGGAATGCGTTGGTGCTTTGTGGTATTTGTATGATACTGGCTGCTGTCTCTTGTTTTGGGGTCAAGGAAGAGGTTAAGATGGCCTGAAAAAAAGAGGAAGGGTTAAAGAGGAAGGGAGTCAGAATTTAGGGACTTGAAGCTGAAAGACCGAGGGTAAGAAGCTGGAAGATAGGTGCGGAAAATTAACTAGCCGCAGGGCGGCGAAATTTTGGTAGCCGCAGAGCGGCGAAATTTTGGTAGCCGCATCGCGGCGAAATGGTAGCCGCATCGCGGCGAAACAAACACCAGATTATTTTCCGGGAATATTTGTGATCAATAGGGCCACCTGATAATAATCATTGACCGCGCCGATCAACTTAGTTTTAATATAATACGATTCGCTAAAAACCTTAAAAGCGAAAAATTCATGGTTGGGTACATTAAATTCATCAAATAAGAGGATATCTCCTGGTTTGATAATTGGCGCCATGCTTGTTAAAGCATATAAGGTGGATGAAAAAAGGTCTGCATCCAGGTGAATGATTTTTTTATTTGCGCTGGCAGGAAATTGTTTGACAAACGCCGGCACAGTATCCTGAAATAGCCCTTTATAAAATTTTCCCCGAGGGTCATTTAATGCAGGTACACCCGATGACATATCCCCTTTTTTAAACCCCAAACCCCAATCTTCAGGCAGACCTTCAAAAGTATCAAAACCGTGGAAGGTTGATAAACTATGCTGATTGTGTTCCATCCACCAAAAAAAGGACTGACCTCCAAATACCCCGAATTCAATATAATCGACAGGTTGGTCCTGAATGGATTGAGAATTTATTACATGTTTATATAGTTGTTCGCGTTTATCCCCGGAGCGATGCCCTGAATAAAAATCGTTGAGTCCGGCTTTTTCCTGGTTGTTTATCCAGCGGCTCAAACCAATCGTATTGGAAAAAAAAAGATTCAACCGTTCAGTAAACCCCAGGTAGAGATGTGGACGCATCAATAAAACCAATCCCTTTATCCAGGCATTGAATCTAAAATACATTGATCTCATAGAGCGGAGATTTACTGGTTGTAAAATTAACCAGCGTGAATTACAATTCTTTTCTGAGCCGGGCAACCGGTATGCCGAGTTGTTCCCTGTATTTGGCAATAGTCCTGCGGGCAATATTGTACCCTTTCCGTTCCAGCGTTGTTTTTATTTTTTCGTCGGAGAGCGGTTTTTTCTTGCTTTCGGCGGCCACCATCTCGGAAATTATTTTTTTGACCTCCAGGGTAGATACTTCCTCGCCCTCCTGGGTTTGCAAAGATTCAGAGAAAAATTCTTTCAACCTTTTGGTGCCGTATTCTGTCTGGACAAATTTGCTATTGGCCACCCGTGATATTGTGGAGATATCATAACCGGAAATATCGGCGATATCTTTTAATATCATGGGTTTCAATTTTCTTTCATCCCCTGATTTAAAATATTCCTGCTGATATTGCATGATGGCATACATGGTCCTGAACATGGTTTCCTGTCGCTGACGGATCGCATCGATAAACCATTTGGCGCTGTCAATTTTTTGTTTGATAAACAATACGGCTTCTTTTGCCTGGCGGGAAGCTTTATTCGTCTTGTAACTTTCTTTATAAGAATTCAGCAGGTTGCGGTAATGGTCACTGATGTGCAGGTCCGGTGCATTGCGGGAGTTGAGAGAAAGCTCCAATACACCCTCGTTGATCACGACTATAAAATCCGGTATGATGTATTGTACGGAATGACCATTGGACTCATTAAACGCGCTGGCAGGTTTGGGATTGAGTTTTAAGATCTCATCCATGATATCTTTCAGTTCGTCATCTACGAGTTCAAGGCCTCTTTCGAGTTTGTGAAAATGTTTTTTGGTAAACTCTTCGAAATAATCAGTCAGGATAGCCAGTCCTTTTTCAATTCTTTTTTTCTGTTCCGCTGGCTGGTTGTTTTTATTGAGCTTGTTGCGCAATTGAATGACCAGGCATTCCTGTAAATCACGGGCACCAATTCCGGGTGGATCAAATTGTTGAATGGCTTTGAGCACATCCAGGATTTCTTTTCGGGTGGTTTCTATGTTTTGAGTAAATAACAGATCATCGATAATAGATAGCGGGTCTCTCCTCAGGTATCCGTCATCATCGATACTGCCAATAATATGGACAGCTATAGTGTATTCCCTTTCATTGAGGTTGAGCAGGCTGAGCTGACTCATGAGGTATTCATGAAAGGTGCGCTCCACCGGCATAGGGGCTTGTTTGTCGTTTTCAGACGAAGGTGCGGAGCCGGCGCTCATTTTATAGGAAGAGGGGTCGTCTTCAAGGTAATCCATGATGTACTCATCAAGGATTTCATCTTTTTCATTTTGTTCATCCGTAGGTTTTTCATCTTCTTTGCCATTTTCCAGGTCAAAAACATCTCCGGATTCATCTTCACCTTCTTCTAAAGCAGGGTTGATCTCCAATTCTTCCTTGATGCGCTGGTCCAGGTTGACACTGGGGATCTGCAACAACTTCATGAGCTGGATTTGCTGTGGGGACAGCTTCTGCAGCATCTTCTGACTGATCGTTTGCTTTAACATGCTAATCTTACTTTGTTATACACTTCATCGGGACAATAGGTTCACCGCCTGACAAATATAATACTCCCGACCATATATATGTAATTAATTATTAATATTTATTTAATTATATTATAATCTATTATATGTAAAATAATGAATATATTGATTTTCTGAACGAGGTCTTTTCATTCCTGAGAAAATTGATGTTTCTTTGCAAAGAATTTAATCACCGACATGGAAGAGGCTAATGTAAATTATGGGAAAAAAGGGTCATGTTTTGGCCTGTTTATCTTTTTTTTCCTCCTGTTTATTTTCTTATTGATCTGGGTCTATAATCTAAATGGGAAATTAGTTTTTTAAAGTATATCCCACCGCTAAAAAGCTACTCCCGGATTTACCCCGAATTTTTATACTACCAAAAGGCTAAACCAAAAATCCGGACAGGTTGGGTAAAATCGGGTTATTGCGCCCGATGATTGGGGGTTTTTATTACATTTACTTCCCATCCATATTAAACTGTTAACCATGTCTATCAATCGAAGAAAATTTCTGGGCCATAGTTTATTGGCTGGCGCCGGTACGGCACTTACAACCAGAACCGGGGCTGAAAATGTTTCCCCTGCTCAAAAACCTTTACGAACGGCCAATGGAAAACTTTCCATAGGGGTATTGGGGGTTGGTGGCCGCGGCCGAAGCCATATCGAACAGCTGCTTTACCGGGATGATTGTGAGGTGACAGCCATCAATGATATCGATCAGTATTCCATCGATGAATGCAATAAATTATTTACTAAAGCCAATCGACCCTTACCCAAAGTTTATCTCAATGGTGACCGGGGTTATCTGGACTTGTTGCAACATGCCGATGTAGATGCCATTATCATAGCGACCCCCTGGGAATGGCATAGCGAAATGGCTATTGAAAGTATGAAGGCTGGTTTGTATACCGCTACAGAGGTATGCGGCGCATTTTCACTGGATGAGTGCTGGGAACTGGTGAATACCCACGAATCGATCGGCAGCCATTTGTTTTTTATGGAAAATGTCTGTTACCGGCGTGATGTCATGGCGGTGTTGAACATGGTTCGTCAGCAACTGTTTGGCGAATTGATTCATTTTGAATGTGGTTATCAACACGATCTGCGGGAAGTAAAATTTAATGATGGAAAACAAGCCTATGGAGGCGGCGTAGAGTTTAATGAAAAAGGATTTCATGAAGCGCGTTGGCGTACCCAACATTCCGTTTTAAGAAACGGAGACCTGTATCCCACTCATGGCATCGGCCCGATTGCTTTGATGAATGATATCAATCGCGGCAATCGTTTTGTCTATCTGACTTCGATGGCCAGTAAATCCAAGGGATTACATGATTATGTAGTCAATCATCCGAAAGGCGGGCACGATCATCCCAATGCTAAAATCGAATTTAAACTCGGTGATGTGATCACTACGATGATCAAATGTAATAATGGAGAGACGGTCACCTTGTTTCACGATACCAACCTGCCGAGGCCTTATTCGTTGGGATTTCGGGTTCAAGGCACCAAAGGTATCTGGATGGATGTCAATCAATCGTTGATGCTGAATGGCCTGACTAAAGGACATAATTGGGAAAAAGCGGATGCCTTGCTCAAACAATATGATCATCCTCTTTGGAAAAAATATGAAAAACAAGCGGAAAACGCCGGACATGGAGGTATGGATTGGTTTGTGATCAATTCCTTTGTAGAAGCGGCTAAAGCAGGAGCCCCGGCTGCGATGGATGTCTATGATGCCGCTACCTGGCTGAGTATCACCGCGCTTTCTGAGGAAAGTATCGCTATGGGTAGCCATCCGGTGGCGATTCCTGATTTTACCAGGGGACGATGGATAAAGACGAAGAATACGTTTGCGGTCAATGATCTATATTAACGTTGAATTGTTGAATTGTGAAATTGTTGAATTGTAGGTCTCCCCTTGTTGAGGAGGATCGCAGATCCGGGAGTTGCGCCTTTCAGGCTACTCCGACTTTCACAAATTAATTGCCCGGGTAAATTTTGCAAAGACTGGTCTAATCCTCTTTTTGAAGGAGTTGCGCCTTTCAGGCTACTCCGACTTCCCTACGTATTTTTTCTTTGAATATGAAATTGGTGATTTGTCATCCTGTTAAATTGACTCGTTTAACCCGGTCTAAAACAGTTCGACAGTTTAGAAATTGGACAATTCCACAAAAATTGACATCGATTACCCAGTATAAAGAAGCTCTGAAATTTAGCAATTGTACAATCCGAACCATCGGGACTATTGCACAATACCCCGCTTATTGTTCACTGCCCCCGTTGCAACGGGATTACTGTGGTGAGGGTGACTGAAACACTATACGGAGTAAACTCCTTTGCACATTAAGCTACCCGCTGACTATATTTGGATTGTCATCATATACCTCGATGCTTTAATAGACCATTATGTTCAAAACGTTATCAATATCCTATCGTTTTTTATACTCTACACTATTGTTAATTAGTTTATATTTTTTTACAGTTAATTCCTTTGCCCAGTCCCGCCCTGTCCGTGAACTTGCACCTGGTGTGTTCTACTATTTTGGTGATGAGGTACAAAAAAAATCGGCCAACTGCCTTTGGATAGTTTTTAAAGATTATGTGCTGGTCGTCGATGCCAATTATCCCTGGGGAGCAGAGGAGATCCTTCAGGAGATCCGAAAAACAACTACTAAGCCTGTACGGTTCGTTTTTAATACCCATTATCATCATGATCATACCTTCGGCAATAGTGTATTTGTTGATTCCGGAGCGGTAGTAGTCGCTTCTCAGGAGACCGCCCTTGAGATGAGAACCCTGGGCCAGGTGGAATGGAACCGTGGCACGGCTTACAGTGGCCGAAATATGAAAGACTACCGGAGGGAATTCCCCTCGCTTACCTTTGACAAGAATATGACTTTTGACGATGGCGAACACCGGGTCGAGCTCATCCGGATGGGACCGGCGCACACTGCCGGCGATGCTGTAGCTTTTTTACCCAAAGAAAAAATCCTGGCCACCGGTGACCTTTGTGTAAACGGAAACCCCTGGGGAAACAATGTCGCCGATGCACATGTAAATTATGATTTATGGCTGAATGTATTGGATACCCTGGCTTCCTGGGATATCAAGACTGTAATTCCAGGTCACGGAGATCCGGGACCAAAAGAAATTCTCAAACAACAAAGAGATTATCTTGACGATATGCTCACCCAGGTACGCAAGGGTATAAAAGAAGGTAAGACAAAGGAAGAACTGGTGAATGAAATCGACCTGCAAAAACATCCGGTGCGCGGAGAAAACAAAACCTCGAATACCAGATCGATAAGGGCAATTTATGATAAATTAAATGGCGGCCGCCGGCAATGAGGAAGGTTTTTAATCCTTCTTTTTATTCCTGGTTAACAATAAATTGATCAGGCCCATTACGATCAGGATAAGTATAACACCCAATACCATCCATTTCAACATTTTAAACAACTCGCATAATACAGCAAGGGTTGCAGATTGTCCGGGAAAGGTATTCAGCAGACCTACAATAAATATATTTTCTGCATAATCCAGCAGCATGTTCCCAAAGGGTAAAAAGATTACCCAGGTGGAGGGAGTATTTCGATATATCAGAGCCAGTATTATGGCAAACAAAAATGCATAAATGACAGGGTAAGCCAGGTCGGCGGTCATTTCAACCTTGGAATAATATGTTCTTGCTGCATCACCATAGTCTGCCACCATATCCAGTGTCTGTTGTGGATTAAAGCCAAAGGTCAGATCAATGACTCCAATTTCCTTACCCGCCAATTCATTTATCCTGTTCTCCGCATTTTTCAAAATATATCCTGAAAAAAACAAATATAAAATCAGAAATATCAGGAGTGATTTCCAGCTGGCGATGCGGAAAATAAAATTCGTAAACTGCTTCATATTCGTCAGGTTTGGTTTGAATTAGCTGCTATAATTAAGAAAATTATGTCAGATTGATGCCCCATAGTTAATCAAAATATATTCAATTTCTTTAAACCCTTTTTTCCTGGCCCATGTCAAAGGTGTTGACCAAACGGCACCCGAAAGATTGGGGTCAGCTCCATTTTCTAATAAAAATTTTACCATTTCGACACGGCCCCATCGGGCAGCAAAACCCAAAGGGGTTGAGGAATATTCTTCATCCACCGGATTGATCATAGCCCCATGATCAATCAACAACCGGGCTGTGGGAAGATCTCCTTTCTGCGCCATGTCATGTAAAATAGTTACGTGGTGCCATGACATATGATTCGGGCTCATACCGTGATCCAGGATAAAGGACGCACATTCTAATCGCTCAAAATAATAAAATCGGCTCCATTTGGACACAAGAGGAAATTGTGCACCATATCTTAATAAAAGCTCAATCAGTCCAAAATTTCCAACTTTAGAAGGCCTCATCAGTATCCCTTCACTCCAGAAATAAGTTGGGTCATTAGCCAGCTCAGGATTGTCTTTCAATATTTGTTCTGTTTGATTCAAATCACCTTTATCCACAGCATGTTCAAATTGTTGTTGAAGTGGTGAACGGTGATAACGGATTTCACCATCATCACCCAGCAATCTTTGCGAATAGGGGTTATTGTTAAAGATTTCCAGCATTTTACCTATATCAATATAACCACGGTCCTGTGCAATAACAACCAAACTGTCTAAAAAAGGATAAATCTTGTAAGTGGGGTCATATGCCTCCTGGTCAAGCAAATATTTTACCAGATCCATATGTCCTTCTCTGACGGCAAAGTGGATCGGTGGGGTATAATTATATTGTGCATAGGCCAATTCCGGACAGCGCTTGGTCAATTCCACGATCTTATCCAGATTACCTTGTCTGCTTGCTTCCAATACACTCCATACTTCGGTAGTGGTGGACCAAACTCCACCGGCTACTAACACAGGCAAGCTGACCTTTAATTCAATGGGTTGGATCATGCTGATTTTTATCGGGAGTCAACTCAAATTAATTTTCATGAAAAAATATATTGAGGCAAACTTGTCCCTATTTGTTTTAGAATTTTCAATAAACACAGCAGAAAGCAGTATGAAATTTAATTCATTCCTTTCACGCCTCTTGCTGCGCAAGTCTTTGTTTTTCTTTAATATTTTCAGCTCTTTGCTTTTTCAAATCCTGGATCTGCGCATAACGCATATCCGTAAATGCCATCCGAAAAACATCCCGTTCATTAAGGTCAACTCCACTGAGGTACAATTGAATTAAAAATTGGTGTAATCGCAGTAATTCTTCTTTTGATTGTATTTGAACCTGAAGTCTAATTTTTTTTCCATCATGAATACATTCAATAAAATTTTCAATACCCTGTGAACGGCCGGGACCTGGTTCAGATGAAGAATTCCCATGTCTTAATCCGGTGTAATCGCCGATTGTAAACTTCAGATTCTTTATAGTATGGTACTCCAATTTATTGCCCTTTACCAATAAATGATCAGGGTATATCCCTAACAAACCAAGATTCCTGTGTTTGGCCGAACGATTCTCAATCCATGACCAAATTCCTAGCGCTAAGGAAATTAACATGAATACCAATATCAAAATATTTAAGGCTTTAACCGAAGTATCCAATATATTGTTTAGTATTTCAAGTACAAGTACAGTTATGTAAGTCACATACCAAATTTGTGTTATACTGACTTTAGCCAGCCTCTGTTGATCTTCGATCACCTCCTGCAGATTGATATGGGAAAGCGTCTTTTCCATATCAATCAAAATTTTTAGCGGAGTAGATAGACCGTGTCTGAAATTCAGATTTCATATCCTCCAGACAATAATTGCATAGGCAATCCATAAACTTAAATCGAATAAAATCGGATTCTGCCCCGGTAAGATTGATCTTCGTACAAAGACATTGGCTGATCGACTGAGACATACATTCAATTGTCGAGCCGCATCGGGGGCAGGTCGTTGTCTTAGAATTCATGTCAGGCCATTATCAATCACCAAAGAAAGATAAGCATGAATAACCTCCCAAGGAAATGAATTTTATAGCGGCAGAGAATCTTTTTTTCTTTGCAATCACTGGGGGGAATTGTTCAACCGTGTTATACCGCTTTAGATTCCATCATCTCCAGAATCCTGGTTTTTGGGTTCATCATTACCTTACCTTCAACCTGGACCCATAATTTTCGCAGTGCAGCAAGCGTATTTTCCGCTTCCTGAGGTGTTTCAAACTCGAGATCAATAATTACATAAAGCGGGTCATCAGTAGGACGATAGACCCGGTACTTGCGGACACCAGACTTTTTCCGGCCGATAGGGTCTTTTTCAAAGGCTTGTTTCCAACCCTCATAACTGGCTATCCGGTGTTCAATTTGTAGAATGGTCATAGGCTTAGAATTTAGATAATTTCTACCAGGTCGTTCGGTTTGGTATGTAAACAAAATTAACTGAAGCTTAAATAAAGTCCAAATCGAAGAATACACGAATCTATTTACCCTCTTTAAGGTCAACTGCAGTATCTTTTATTTCTACAGTCCCCTACTGGAGAATATCAATTAACGCCGGCTTTAAATGAATCGATTAATTTTTATTTAACCATTCCGAATACACTTGTTTCATGATCGCTGTTTTCTTTTCATCACTTGCAACTGAATTGCTGGTAAACATCATCACCCCCGAAGCTTTGGATCCGGCTCCATACCGCAAGACTGATTCAAATTCAACTTCGGAAATGATTCCAGGGTCGTTATGGGCTTGAATGATCGGCCAGACCTTTGGAAATTGGCCTTCCTGAATATTTAACCGGATACAAAACCAATCAATATTTTCCTTGACCCACTCCGGGCTTTTCCCCATTCGACCATGATATACCATTGGAGAAAAGACATCCACCTGATCCCTGAGCATATCATAATCCAGACCAAGGATTCGACGGCCCGCCCCGTTGAAATCATCATCGTCCCAGGGACAATGGTAAACCCCTAATAGTGCTCCTGGCTTTTCCTGATTGAGGATAGTTTTTAAATCCATTACCCATCCGGCTATTATTGAACATCTCCAAGTTCGCCAGGCGCTGTCCTGCCGGGAAAGTATCCATTCCGCTTTATCCGCGACAGTACCTTCCGGAATGTTCAAACCGGAAGCCGATTGAAACCGGGAAAGACAATGATCGCAAAAACAAGTCTCTGGCAAAATAGGCTCGGGATCTTCAAACTGGGCATGCCAATGCAAATAATCCAACCAAACACCATCCAGATTAAATTTTGATAACAACAGCCGCAACTCATTCATTCGATGTTGCCGGAACCCGGGCTCCGTTGGGCATACACCCATAAACCAGGTAGCTGCTTCAACCCGGTTTCCTTTCTGGTCAATGGCCCAAGCTTCTTTGTGTTGATCCACATAATTTTTACCATTGAGCGTAGCGAATTCTGCAAAAACTTTGGCACCTTCGGATTTCGACCGGGTAAGTATATTTTCACGGATTGAACCGGAATGCATGAATACCGCATTGATTCCTAACTGGTCCAAACGGAGGTTCTTATTCCAGAACGATTCCGGGCTACCATAAATCCCACGGATTTCAATTCTTTTTGTATCAGCTAGGCTAATTTCATGGCCATTCGCAATCTTAAAACTGGTGACTAAAATAGACAAGACCATCACAGTGAGAAAAAAGTAAAATTTGAACATAAGGGCTGATTTATAATTTAATAAAAATACTGAAGAAGTGATTACCCAGGCGATTTACGAATGATTCGATTGACGATTGATTCGATTGACGATTGATTCGATTGACGATTGATTCGATTGATTCGATTGACGAGTGTTCCCGAAATCATAATTCAAAATTCGTAATTCGATTCATTCGTAATTCGAATGACGATTGATTCGATTAATTCGATTTACGATTGTCCAATTTACTTATCCGAAACCGGGATAAATATTTCGAATGAAGCTCCTTTATCCAGTTCACCCCGGGCGGTAATGATGCCGTTGTGATTTTCAACTATTCTTTTTACAATTGAAAGTCCTATGCCTGTGCCGCTGTATTGGTCCTTATCATGCAGGCGATGAAAAAGTTCAAATATCTTCTCATTATAAGCAGGCTCAAAACCAATGCCATTATCCGCTACAGTGATGTGACAAAATTTTTTCTTTCCAGAAAACTTGTTACCCGGAAGTTTATCCCCGGTGGTGAGTTTACTGCTGATCACAATAACCGTTTTATGATTGGGCTTTGAAAATTTAAGCGAATTGCTGATTAGATTAAGCATCAATTGCCGCATTTGAAAAGGCAGCGCTTTCAGATGGCACAGATCGCCGGATTCTATGGTGGCATTTTTCTCCTTTAATTCCTCCTGCAAATCTTCCCTGACCTCATCAATGATTTTATTAAGGTGTATTTTTTCAAACTTTCTTTCGCTGGTACTTGCCCGGGAATATACCAGTAGATCTTCAATAAGGATCTGCATCCGGTTGGCGGCCAGCACCATCCGGTTAAACATGCCTTTTCCATTTTCGGACAACATCATATATTCCTTCTCCAGAATCCGGGACGTAAATACCCTGATTTTACGCAAGGGTTCCTGTAAATCATGAGAGGCAATGTAACTGAAAGAATCCAACTCCATATTGCTTTGGATGAGTTGTTGATTTCTTTCTTCGAGTTCCATGTTTTTTTGATGAAGCAGGTTTTCATGGCGCCTCTTTTCCGACAGGTCGGTAACAATCATGCCCACGGTATCCAGGGTAGGATACAATGATGTCAACGAAATATAAACAGGTATAATTTTATCCTCTACCGATAGATTGATTTCCCCTTTGCTTTGGCCTTTCGCACCCTTAGATAATAATTCGGCGAAATCATTTTTAGATTCAGGATGAACAAAGTTAAATACTGAATGTCCTATTACTTTTTCATAGGACAGATTTAAAAGATTATGAAAATAGCTGTTAGTATAAACGATCAGACCTTCGGCTGACAGGTTTAACGCGCCTTCATTAAAATTTTCCACTAAAATACGGTAGGCGAAATCACGGCTTTGCAGCGTAAATATTTCCGATTGATTATTTTTATATAATGCGAAAGCATCCACTTCGCCCGCTTTGATGGCTCCGATCAATTGATCACTTTCGGCAAGACGGTTTTCGAGTTCGTCAATTTTTACCAAAAGCTCAGCCACAACAAGATTCTTCATTCTTAATCACTTACCTTGATTCCTAATCCTTTAATCACTTTTTCAGTATCCGAAAAATTGCCAATCAACGTCTTCTTAGGCAAGGGTAGTTGTTTGATCAGCGACGGGCTGAAGACAATTTGTTGCTCGCTGGCCAATTCAGGGTGTTTGTACAAGTCGATAATTTCCAACTCGAACGTATCCTTCAGATGTTCGTCACACAATCGTTTAATATTTTCAATGGCCTCCATGGACTTGGCTGACATGCCTGAAACATAAAGTTGTAATACGAGTTTTCCATCAACTATAAATTTTCTGTTTCGATTAGGTTCCATACGAATTATTTTTTCCTGGCTAATGGTCTAATATTCAGTCCGACTAATACTTTTTCTTCATTGGATAAGTCACCGATGATTTTTCTTATTGGCACTGGCACCTTGCGTACTAAGGTGGGTATGGCAAAGATCTGATCGCCCTCGGCGAGTTGAGGGTTTTTGAGCAAGTCAATGATTTCAATAGTGTATTTACCGTCTAAATGTTCATTACAATATTTAGTGATGTTTTTCAATGCGGTGACCGACCGGGGAGTTTGCCCGGCGATATATAACCTCAATTCAAATTGATGTTCTTTGGCCATAAGGTTAGGATTCGAGATGCGTTAATAATTTTTTATTTTTTTCCAACTTTATTCCATTGCTGCTGATCGAAAAATATTGTGTTCCGCTTTCGTGTCCCATGCCCCTTGATTTAACAATTCGAAGGCATCGTCCGCGCTGCTTATCTTGTTTTTTGTTTTTCAGCGTAATCCAGATATCCGCCAGAGAGGATACCGCATTCACGGTCAAATCCTTTTCTTCCAGCGTGGACTCATGCGTAAGTGAAGTGAAGTAAGCATTGATGTTGTTGGTTTTCAGCAAATCAATTAATCGAACCAACATATCCCTTACCTCTCCAATGGAGCCGACAGAAAGCAGACTGCTGATGGGGTCGACGATTACCGTTTTAGGTTTAAGTTTTTCAATGAGCTTATGCAATATCAGCAGGTGCATCTCCAATCCCTGCAGGGAAGGGCGTGAGGAATGAATGTGCAGCATTTTGGATTTAAGGTAAGGACTGAGATTGATTCCGACCGACTGCATATTGCGCACCAATTGCTCCGGTGATTCTTCAAACGATAAATACAGGGTTTTGTCCTTGCGCTTACAGCTACTCAGGGTAAAATAAGATGCCAGGATAGTTTTTGCCGTACCAGCCGACCCGGTTAACAGCATACTTGAACCTTTGTAAAAACCACCTTTATCAAAAAGCATATCCAATTCTGCCAGTCCGGTAGAAATGATTTCATCCGAAACGGTATGTTCAAGTTTGAGTGAAGTGATAGGCAATACCGAAATCCCATCCTGATCGATAAGAAATGGATACTCATTGGTACCATGTGTGGAGCCGCGGTATTTTACGATGCGCAACCTCCGGGTGGCGATCTGTTCAATAATGCGAAAATCCAGTAGAATGACACAATCCGACACATATTCTTCCAGACCCTGCCGGGTTAAGGTTTTATCTCCCCGTTCACCCGTGATAACAGTCGTTACCCCTTTTTCCTTTAACCAACGAAATAATCTCCTGAGCTCCGAACGCAAAACGGCCGAATTTTGAATTCCACCAAATAAGGATTCAATGGTATCGAGTACAACCCTACGTGCCCCTATACTGTCAATAGCGTGATTGAGACGAATAAACAATCCTTCCAAATCATATTCTCCGGTCTCTTCAATTTCTGTCCGTTCTATTCGCACATGATCAATACGCAGTTTATTATCCGCAATCAATTTTTCCAGATCAATGCCAAGCGATTTTACATTCTGAGCGAGATCGTTCTTGGTTTCTTCAAAGCTCATGAATACACCGGGTTCGTTATACTCTGAAATTCCCTTTGCAAGAAATTGCATGCCAAACAATGTCTTACCACAACCTGCACTTCCGCAAACCAGTGTAGGGCGGCCTTTGGGAAATCCTCCTCCGGTCACTTCATCTAAGCCATCAATGCCAGTCGGAGTTTTTGGAAACTCCAGTAATAATTTTTGCCTCATGGACACAAATTTTTATTCAAGTTGTTGATTGTGAAAACCAGAAAGGAGGCTGTTCTTTTTAATTTACCGGGTTGTCCAATGTATATAATCTCATACCTCGAATTCTCAAATTCCCTATGTAGTACTCTAACTAATAGTACAGACCTAGGAAGTTCTTCAGACCAGATGTTAAATAAGGAGAGAATAAAATCAACTGAAGGGTGAGCTGGATAAAACATCTTTCCGGTAAAGGAAAGCCAGATTTATCAGCCTTTTTTCAAATATAGAAAGGCAATAAGTCTTTAAGGTACATTAAATTTCCAGACTTTACATATATTATTTCCGACTTCTGACCTGCCAAATGAAGTCAGGTAAGTTTGCTCCCCCCGGAATTGAAAACAGAACTTACGGTATTGATTAATATTTGTTGTAAAGCTTAAAATAAATGCGAGATTAACGCACCATTTTTCCGTGAGGTTTAAATCATTAAAAAGTCATCTTTTCTAAAAACGAGTTTGTTATATCTCAGAATTCGGATATGTTTGCACCCATTGTACAACCCTTTAAATCATTCTTATTTTGAAATTTGCAGACCTGATCAATTTATTCCTCAGTTCCTCTATCCAGGATTGGCATCCCATCTCCCATGGACCTTTGTTTAAAGACAGGAATGCAAGCGGCAAGACCGATTCTTATGATTTTTTAGCGGTGTATGAACCCGACATTTCCATTACGCTGGCCTGGGGACTCCGCAAATTTTCAGACCCGGCTAAAAACACTTTTACCGAAGATTGGGTTTCTCGATTTGGTGGTTCTTCCAAATCAACGCTTCATTATGTAGACTTGTTTTACAACAATGCCTTAGTCTTTAGGAGCAGTTATATCCTGGTTGACGATGCACGTTATATGGTCCCGGAACCCTCTACAGGCAGCAATAATCAAAAATTCTGCGAACGCGGTTACCTCGATTTTATAACCAAACTCAATCACATCGCGGGTAAGGATATATACCAGGATACCCATCTCTCTAAATATATGGAGGAAGTGAAATTATTTGAAGGCAATTGGCTCGATTGAGTGCAGAGGAAGGTCATTGAGTACTCAAATACAGGTATAACAGGTCAATCCATCCAAATGAGTGGCTATTTTTAATTTCCGCCAGCAAAGCGTAATTCTGGCAACTATTCTTTATTTCAATGCTACGAAGAGTTCTGCCTGTAATTTCCATCCACTATTTGTATGACGCCACATGGCGGAATAATTTCCACCCTTGCTATAGGTATTGACTCCAGTCCAGTTACCGGTTTCCCAGGCTAGAAGGATTTGTTCATTGATACTGATTTCAGTAGGGGTTCGCACAAAGGAAATCTCTGGAATACTTTTAAACATTTCTTTCCAGGTGACCATCACGGTATCTTTACCTATCAATTGGCTTCCATTGCCTGTGATAAGTACAAAGTCCTCCAAATAATTTACGGAAAGACCATCCGCATCCCTTTTTGCGATGCATTCATTGGAGATGTTTCTTAAAGATTTGATGATGTTAATATTTTGTTTTTGTAGGTCCTGACCGCTAAGAATCTGAAAGGAAAATAAAATTGTAAAAAGAGTGGCAGGCTTTAGCATACATTTCATTTTGCAAAAAACTATATTTTTAAATTGGTTATACTACTTTGGAAGTGGATACAGCCCAGCATCCAGACACTGCTTCAGCGCCATTTTAGATATTGCCGAATAACAATTAACCGGTGACTCATTATATTGTGAAAGATCTTACGGGATGGTACCCTCTTCTTTTTCTTTAATTTCAATTATTTGTTTTTCTAATTCCGGTAGAATTTTTTCCACCACCCCCCACACTGCCCACAAATCAACTCCAATGTAATCATGAATCAATTTATCTCTCATTCCTGCAATCTTTTTCCACTCAATAGCAGGATATTTTGCTTTAAAACCAGCATTCAATTGTTTTGTAGATTCACCAATAATTTCAAAATTCCTGATGACAGCATCCTGCACAAGTGTGTTTTTCAGAAATTCCTTTTCATCAAATCCGTAGGTATAATTTTTTATTTTTTGAATGCAATCCTGAATATGGTTAATATATATGATAGCATTCTTCTTCATTAAACAATATGAATTAAATCCCGCAGAATGTATGTTTTGAGTTGATCGTTAACAGATCTCATAGTTACCAAATCTACTTTAATTCCCAACAATTCAGTCAATTCTTGTTCCAGGCCTATCAAATCGAGTAAGTTGGTCTGTCGATTAAGGTCAATCAATAAATCCAGATCACTTGAATCTGATTGCTCATTACGGGCATACGATCCAAATATCCCTATTAATACAGGGTCATACTTTTTTAAGGTATCTTTTATCACTGTCTTTTGATGAATGGTTAGCACCCTACAAAGATATTGTTTTTTGCATTTTAAAACGGTGTGTTACTCAGGATTAAGGATCTGTTTTAAGGAACCAAATAATTTACATTCCCATTACCTAAAGGGCAATTATGATAAGTTTGTTGTCTACACCATTCAATATCCCTAATTTGTATCCATTAATCAACCTCACATGGATAAGAAAGAAAATGAAAACGATGGTTCACCTTTCGTCAACCGGCGTCATTTTCACAAAACCATCAGCACCGGATTATTGGGATCGGCCCTGGTCAATCCTTTATTAGCCATCACGGATAAACCCAAAAAAAAAGCCAATCTTCTGCATCATGTCGGTGGTGATTATCATGTGGTCATGACGGATGAGGCATTAAATTGGAACGAACGCCAAAAGACCTGGACGAATATCCGGAACTTCCAATACCACCAAAGGCATGGCGTCCGCCACCTGACCAATATCATGGACGGTGCCTGGAACCTCGAAGAAATGAAAAAATGGAAGGACGATTGTGACAAAGCCGGTATGCTCTGGGAAGCAATCCGTATGGATTCCGGTTTTATCTATGCTAAACCCGGCGCAGAGCGCGAAAAAAAACTTCAGGAAGTCATTGAAAATGTGCGTAAAGCGAGTGCAGTCGGCGTTAAAGTGATCACCATGCATTGGACCCTGATCCCGATACGCAGGAATGGCCATACCGACGGGCGAGGCGGATCCAGCTATCATTCATTTAAACTCGAACCAGATTGGAAAAACCTTCCGGTGGAAAAATATGGCAGGATTAATTATGAGGAATATTGGGAAAGGATCACTTATTTTCTAAAAAACATCATACCGGTTTGCACGCAATATGATGTACGGTTGGGTGTACATCCCTATGATCCACCCGGCTTACCTCGTGGTTACCAGGGTGTCGACAATTGGGATGCTGCCCCGGATTCTGTTTTTGACTCTTTAAAAAAATATGAATCCATAGTGGATAGTCCTTACAACGGATTCCAACTCTGCCTCGGTACGATCATGGAGGGATTAAAAAATCCCAAAACTGAATTACCGCCTATTGTAAAATACTTTGCCGAAAAAAATAAAATATTTCAAATCCATATGCGCAATATACGGGGAGGTCTTCATGATTTTGCAGAGGTGTATATCGATGAAGGGGAAGCCGATTTTATTGATGTGATCCGGATACTCCGGGATTCGGGTTATACCTGGTCGATCTGCCCTGACCATGTGCCTACACACCCGGACGACAAGGGAGGGTACCAGGCTTTTGCCCATGCTTTTGGATATATTCGGGGTATGATTGATTCAGCCAATAAAGAAGTGCGATAAATATGCGGGGTATTAGTCAGGTAACACCAAAACTTCGATCCGGGGTTTCGATATGTGGGCAGAGAACAACCTCATTATTAATTCTAGTCTCCTGTCTGTTTTCCGTCAAAGGATACAATCAAACAAAGATAGATACCTTGCGGATAAACCTTAAAGCTATACCGGGGATGCAATATGACCTGGTCAGGTTTACAGTTAAACCCGGTATATATCTCAAGCTGGTGTTGACCAATGAAGATGAGATGGAACACAACCTGGTAATCGGTAAAAAAGCAAGCCGTCAAAAAATTGTTGAAGCTGCGACAGCCTTAGGCGCACAGGGCCCGACTTTCGGATATATACCCAGGATAGATGATGTATTGGGATCAATACCCGTAATAAAGGGAGGTCAGGCTGATTCCATTACCATACGCGTCCCGCGTAATACCGGAGTGTATCCATATGTTTGCACTTTTCCCGGCCATGGGAATATTATGTTCGGAGCCATGCATGTGACCAATGGAGTAATGCCGGAATTAACTGCTGATATGGATATACCCGCACACCGGAGAAAATCTGGAAATAATGATCAGGCACTTCATTCCTCCGGACATCATTCATCAGGCCATCCTTACCCGCTTAACCCACCCTATTTGTACCGGGTACTCATGCCCGATGCAGGTCCAGCAGCGATAGCAGTTTGTTTGCCCGTTGGACTGGCGTATTGCTGGGATGCCGGTTCCTGTCGCCTGCGTTATGCATGGACTGGTGAGTTTCTTGATCTGACCGATTATTGGACTATCAAAGGAGAACTGCATGCCAAGGTATTGGGCAGTATTTTTTATCGAGATAAGACCAGGTTTCCTTTCCTAATGAATAATACTGAAACAGATTCGATTTTACCCAGGGTACAATTTAAGGGATACCGCTTAATCAATGGATATCCGGAATTTAATTATCGAGTAGGTAATGCAGAGGTGTTTGAATTAAATCTTTCGACTAAAGATGGAAAAGGTCTCCTGCGCCAATTCAGGATTACGGGCCTTGAACAACCCATCTGGTTTGTGCACGATAAAGAAGATGGCGCGAATTATCAGTCGGACAAAGGGGTATGGACAGGCTATCGATTGAAGTTAGAACCGAAGGATGCTGCTTCATTTACAATCACCATGACAAAAACAGGTCAATGAAAGCATTGAAATATTTTTTTTGGATCATATGGATTGTTTTAATCGCCTGCAAGTCCGATGAGCCGGAAATCCTTCCCGAATTTTCATACCAGGTTGAAAATATTGATTTACCGGAAGGCCTGACCGGGGAGACCGGGGCATTGGAGTTTTTACCCGATGGTCGATTGGTGGCTTGTTTTCTGAGGGGAGAAGTCATGATCTATTCGCCAAAATCAAAAAAATGGCAAATGTTTGCATCCGGATTACATGAGCCCCTCGGGCTTTTGATCATCAGCGAAAAAGAAATGCTGGTCATGCAAAGGCCTGAGCTTACCCGGATTAAGGATACCGATGATGATGGCAAAGCTGATTTGTTTGAACCCGTAACGGACGAATTCGGTATGTCGGGAAATTACCACGAATGGAATTATGGTCCGGTCAAAGATCAACAGGGTAATTTATATATCGGCCTTAACACTGCTTCAGAATACGGTAAGGTAATGCCAGAGGTAAGGGGCAGATTAGATACCACCCTGGTACCAGGTAAACCGTTACAAAAGTTTGCTGCTGTTCCTTATAGGGGATGGATTGTACAAATCACCCCGGAAGGCAAGACCGTACCCTATGCAAGTGGGCTTCGATCCCCTAATGGCCTTGTGGTGGATGATGCCAATCGTTTATTCGTCAATGATAACCAGGGAGATTGGGTGGGCACCAGCGTCATGTACCAGGTTGAAAAGAATCATTTTTATGGGCACCCTGCCAGTTTGTTGTGGGAAGAAGGATGGAATAAAGGCGACCCTTCAAAGCTACCTATCCCGGAACTGGAATCGATGCGATCAAAAGGTGCTGTTTTATATCCCCATGGTATTATGGCAGCTTCACCAAGCCAACCGGTGATTGACCGCTCCGCTGGCAAGTTTGGACCATTCAGTGGTCAGTTTTTTGTTGGTGAAATGAACCAGGAAAGGATACTAAGAGTCCTGTTGGAGGAAATTGGTGGTCAATTGCAAGGGGCCTGTCTGCCTTTTTTGGATAACCATGGCCTTCGTAAAGGAAATAACCGGCTTGCTTTTGCACCCGACGGCAGCCTATGGGTAGGCCAGGCCCAGCATGGTTATGCCGGTGATTTGGGTATCCAGCGTATTGTTTATACCGGTAAGCCTCCGATGGATATTCATAGCATACATTTGCTTAAAGATGGTTTTGAATTGACCTTTACACAACCAGTCAGTGATAGCGTGGCAATTGATACCAGCAAATTCTATTTCAGGCATTATTATTATGACTATCATTTAAAATATGGTTCTGATCAATATGATGTACTGCACGTACCGGTGTCACAAGTCGAATTGTCTGCTGATCGAAAAATCATCCGGTTAATATTACCTGTGATTAAAGCAGGTTATGTATACGAATTGACCTTGAAGGATATTCTCTCAGAAAGAGGTGTAGCGTTGCAGAACAAGATAATTTGTTATACCGTGAATCAACTAAATGACCAGCAATAGCTACCGCGATCAATGATAAAATTAAAATAATACGCTACCCCTGCCTTGAGAAATTAAAACTCTTCCGAATAAACCAATTCGTTTTGATTTGTATAAATTTTGAAATGATCGACAGCCCCGGATCCGTCAAATCTGTAGTGAAACCCTGCCACTTTACCCAGTTTGTCTTTAAAACTCAGTTTATACACCGGTTTGCCAGCAACATATATATCTACGTTTTTGTTTTTCAATTCTATTTTTATGTCATTCCATTGTGATAGGTCAATGCCAAAAGCAGACAAGTCGTTTTGTTTTCCATCTTTAAAGATTTCGCTGATGTGTAAATGAATATTGGACACACAACCAGGGTGGCAAAAAGGTATTGATATCAGTCCGTTTTCAAAAAGTAAGTTGACCTGGACTACCTGACAGACCATGGCACCTTCTTCCAGATTGTTTTTGAGGCGTGTTTCCAATGTAAAATGCTCTCCATTTATAAAATCAAATTCACCCACATTAAAATAATTGACAAACACTTTATTGTCCCGGCTTATAGCGCCATAATTCTTCAGCGATTCAGGGGGAAGATACAATTGCTGGTTATTAATAAAATCCTCTGTTTTAAAATAAATAGGAGGTTCATTGAATATACTATTCTCTGCCAGGGCAATCCATCCCGGGGTATTAATAATAATCTTCTCCATCCCAACTGACTTATTGTTGACTAGCAGTTTGGAGGTATGGTATCCCGGATAATAATATATGAAGGTTTGGAAATGCTGGTCTGCCGAAATCTTAGCAGTGAGCCGTTTGTCCCAGGAATGTTGAATGAAAGCACTGTCTACCTTCATCTGGGAAATATTGTATTCAAAAACCACCGTATTGGGCACACCTGTTTCACTGGTTTTCTTGCTGGTGAACAAAATCTGCTCCGTTGGTATAATATTCTCCGCAGGACCCGCAAACCGGCTGAGCAGAAATCCTAAACTCAACACTAAAACTGCTGCAAGAATGTAAACCCATTTCAACTTTGGCCCGCCGGTTTCTTTTTTGGCCATAACCGGGACAGCAGGGATTGTTTGACCCTGGGCCCGCTTAAAATCGTTCCAGCTTTCATAATCTATCAATTGCGCGAGGGCATTCAGGGTATACGTTTGCGGGGTCCGCATTTCATCATCCTTCCAGATTCGTTTCAAAGTGGATAGACTGAGCTTAACGCCTGACTTTTTAAATATAAGATCAGCCAGATAATCATAATCCCTTTGTTTCCAATGATGGGTCTCGGGGAAATTAAATTTCCGTAAAACAAGGTTCTTAAATATCTCCAGGAATTCGCGTTCAAGCATCGCCCAATGAAATGTATCACCGTAAAGTTAAAGTATTGTTTAAAAGTATTCTGACTTCGCTGTTCGTTGAGAAAGGATTGAATATTAAACAGTTGCGGTTGGCTTAGGCGGTGAATCAACTATGATCTGAAAATGGATGAAATATGATCGACCTATATCGCTCCTCCCCAGATCTATTAGAATCTATTTTGCCATCTAAATAAATCAAAATGAAAAATCAAAAAAACCAACCCCTTCATCGGAGAACTTTCATCAAACAATCCTCTGGTCTGGCATTTTCTGCTTTGGGTATCTCAACGTTAGATTTGAGTGCAAAAAATCCCTTCCATTTACCATTGGATATTCAAAAAAAACCTGCTCTCCCGGCTGAGCTCGTGTATGATTTTGTGCGTTTGGCTCATACCGATTTAAATAGGGTTAAAGAAATGCTGCTCAGCGAACCCGGATTGGTTAATGCCTCCTGGGATTGGGGTGGGGGTGATTTTGAAACGGCTTTAGGGGGCGCAGCTCACATGGGCAATAGGGCTATAGTAGAATACCTTCTGAAAAACGGGGCCAGAAAGGATATTTATTGCTCGGCAGTAAATGGAGAACTAGAAGTAGTAAAAGCAATGGTTAGCAGCGATCCATCCATAGTAAATGTCCCCGGTCCTCATTCATTATCATTGCTTTACCATACTGCCGTTGGTGGAAATATTGATATCGCCATTATCCTCAAACCACACGTAAACGATCTGGCCAGCCAGTGTAATCGTGCCTTACAGGTTGCTGCAAGAGAAGGGCATTTGCCGATCACCCGATGGCTTTTATCCAATGGAGTCAGTGATCCAAACATACCGGACTTTAGCGGAAGCACACCTCTTCAGATAGCAGAAAAAAGAGGGTATACTTCCGTGGCGGAATATTTAAAGGGACATGGGGGGAAATAGAGGGTTAAGATTAAGGTTGAGGTTAAGATTAAGATTAAGGTTGAGGTTGAGGTTAAGGGATTAGTAGCTAGGGGTTAAGGTTGAAATGGGGTTTTCTCAAGAAATCCCTTAAGGCTGATGTTGATAATTTCATTCCATCCGGCATTAAAGCTATTCCTGGCAAAATCCGGTTTGTCTTGAGGGAA
>Ga0138256_10001346_pt1 | contig 26482 bp, 16 predicted proteins | sample KNB2016incub_MG_FD_105486 | JGI IMG/M metagenome (GOLD analysis project Ga0138256, IMG submission 105486) | Active sludge microbial communities from wastewater in Klosterneuburg, Austria - KNB2014incub_MG | ecosystem: Engineered > WWTP > Activated sludge > Unclassified | place: Austria...
ATTTCCTGACGGCTGAAATGAACGACATCATCTTCCGCTCCAAGCGGATCAGCGACCAGCTCAACTTCCGCTTCGCGAACGTGTTCTACCGGGACATTGGAAGTGAAGAGGAGTACACCACCCGGAGCATGGATTTCAGCCGCGTGCTCTCCGCATCGGTCAACTTCATTTCCGACCAAGCGGCCGAAGGCGGCGGTGATACCCCGGAAGCGGTGGAGGTGGCCTTGGATTCGGCGATCAACCACCTGTCGTGGAGCGCGGATGCCCGTGCGCGGATCATCCTGCTGATCCTTGATGCCGGTCCGCACATCACGCCGGAGATCCAGCAGAAAATGCAGCGTCTTACCCGGCAGGCGGCGGACAAAGGCATTCGCATCATACCCATCACCGCCAGCGGAACGGACAAAGCCACCGAGTACCTGATGCGTACGCTGGCGTTGGGCACCAACGGCACCTACACCTTCCTCACCAACCACAGCGGCGTGGGCAACGATCACATTGAACCCACCACGGACCACTACGACGTGGAGTCCTTGAACGACCTGCTGGTGCGCGTGCTGAAGAGCTACACCTACATGCCGGGCTGCGACCAACGGATCCCCGAACTGGAACTCGGCTACCCCGACTCGCTGGTGGTGGATCCGCTCACCGCACAACGGACGGACACCACCGCCTCAGGACCCATCAACGAATCCACCGGGCTACCGACGGACTCTGTATCGATCCGCTGGAGCTACTACCCCAACCCGACGACCGGGATCGTACACATCACGGCGGATGCGGACATCCCCGAACTGTACGTGACCGACCTCAGCGGGAAGTTGTTGCAACTGGTGAAAGGCGTGAAGGCGGACCTTCCGATGCGGATCGACCTGAGCGCGTACGCGACCGGCATCTATCTGATCCGCTATCCGTACGGCAAGGCGTGGTTGAGCGGGAAGGTGGTGTTGCAGCGGAGTTGAAGCGCTCCTTGTGCCACTTAGTGCGAACGGGCCATCCGTGGCCTGATCACAAGTCCCACACCGTGCTCCTCTTCTTGAACGGATGCTTGATCCGCTCCTTGTGCTGGAGGACAAAGGCCATGATGAGGTAGAACACCAAGTGTACCCCGGCCGTGATGAAGCTCAGGTAGATGAAGCTGAGACGGACCTGCTCGGTCTTGATGTTGAGCTTGCCCGCCCACCATTCGCATACGCCGAACGCTTGCTTCTCGAACCAGGTCTTGATGGAGGCGATCATGATCGGGTCAGGTTTGCCGCAGAGGCGCAAAGGCGCAGAGTAACGTTGACCCGGGTATCTCTTCTCATTATCTTCTTTGCGACTTGGCGCCTTAGCGGCCGGATTCTTCGACCTATTTGACGGTGCTCCGCAGCAATTGGTTGCCGATGCCGCAAGATAGACAGCGACGTTTCCCGCAGTATTCGTTCTTCAACTCGATGAGCGCTTGGCCGCGCGCGGCGGTATCTGCCTTCAGACCCAGCGCGTTCCAGCCGGTGATCAGTGTGTTCTTCTCAGCAGGCAATTGCTCCAACAGGCCCAAGGCGCGGTCGCTGTAGTCCGGTCGACCCTGGATCCGACCCAATGCAAAGAGCGTGGGAACGACAGCGTTGATGAGGATGTGTTCGGCGCCTGCCCTTCCCAGTCGTTTGGAGCGAGGAGCGCTCGGCGTGTCGAAGCGGTAGTGGTCCGTCCAGTAGGCGCTGGCCTCCACATCAAGCAGGTCGAGCAGTTCATTCACATTGTCGGTGCCGATCAATGCCGAGAAGTCGCCATCGCAACGCATGAGCACTTGCGCGAACTGCGCAATGCGGATGGTCGGGAAATTCACCGGACGCATACGCGCGAACTTCCACGCAGCCACCGGAGCAGGACGCAGGCCATGGAGGTGTGCGAGCACGTTGTGCTCTTGTTGCAATTGGCGCGGGTACTCATCCACGAAGTCCACTTGAAGCAGTCCGGCTTGGCCAAAGAGCAAGGCTTCGGTGCGCACTGCATCATCGCGGTACTTCAACACCACACGCAATGGCAACACGTGTGCGAGCATGCTGAATGGTTCCGCATTCACCTTCAAACCAAAGGACTTCGCGAGCAGATGATAGATGGTCTCAGATGGATCGTTGTTGAGCTTCCGGTAGAGTGCCTCGACCTCCAGTGCCTTCCGCTCCAAACGCTCGACCAACACACGCTCCAGCCACGGGCTGATGCGCGCATGATCCACACGATCCAATTGCGATGCGCACGGCACAAAGCCTTTCCCGCGCATCAAGGACAAATAGAGCGCGATGCTGTCCGTGGAAATGCGCGGGAACAATTCCACCGTCGGCAGGACATGTCCGTTCATCGTTCGTACGTCCGCGTCATGCTCGTAGACGACATGAAGCACTACGTTCTCGTAGGCGGCGTCATAGCCATGTCCGTGCGCGTTCCATTCGCTGCTTCGGGTGTGTACTTCCACGGTGCCCGCCCACAGCTGTCCATCGATGCGGACTTGGGCATCCACGAGATCAGGGCCGCTGTTCGGCTGGATCCTTCCGGGCTTCACCACTTCCACCTCTCGGCCATCGGTGGTGCGCAACGCATGCTGCTCGAACATGCGGTTCTCCCAGATGAATTGGAGGAGGTCCTCGCCGTAGGGGAAGGCGGGATCCAAGAGGATGGAATGTGCGGAGGTGGTTTGCACGCAGGTGAAGGTAGGAGCCTCACGCGGAGGCGCGGGGGTCGCGGAGGAACACAATGCATCCACAGATTTCGCAGATACGCTCGCTACCGCGAGCGAATGCACATTCTTGCGATCATCAATATGGAACGGACCCGAGCGACCTCTCCGCGTCCTCCGCGCCTCCGCGTGAGACCTCTTCCTCTAAAGCACGCCGCGCTCCCGCAGCTTCCGCTCCATCGCGCGCTGAAGTTCCTGCGCTGCCTTGCGCGCTTGGGGGATCGCCTCCTCTCCTTTCCCGGCGAAGAGCACTCCTCTGCTGCTGTTGATGAGCAAACCGCCGTCCTTGGTCAACCCTGCATCAAGCACCGCGTTCAGATCACCGCCTTGCGCGCCAACCCCGGGTACGAGGAAGAAGTGCTCCGGCGCGATCGCGCGCGCTTGTGCGAGGATCTCCGGACGCGTAGCCCCAGTGACGAACATGAGTTCCTCCGCTGTTCCCCATTCACTAGTACGTTCCATCACCACTTCGAAGAGCCGCTTGCCGTTACCGGTATCGAGGAATTGGAAATCATCGGCGCCTGCGTTGCTCGTGATTCCGAGGACGATAGCCCATTTCCCCGGTTGGTGGAGGAAAGGTTCGATACTGTCCTTCCCCATGTAAGGCGAGAGCGTGACGGCATCCACGCCGAGCTTATCGAAGAACGCCTCAGCATACTTACGCGCCGTGTTGCCGATGTCACCTCGTTTCGCATCAGCGATGATGAAGCAATCGCCCTTGGTACGGATGTACGCGATGGTCGCTTCGAGATCGAGCCAGCCTTGATCACCCAGCGCTTCATAGAAGGCGAGGTTCAACTTGTACGCCACGGCAAGATCGTGCGTCACTTCCACGATGGCTTCGTTGAAAGCGCGCACCGGATGGCTCTCCAGCTTGAAGTGCTCGGGTACGAGGTGTACCTCAGTGTCCAGGCCGACACAGAGCAGACTCTTCTTGCGGCGGATGAGATCGATGAGTTGGGCGCGGGTCATCGGGCGCGAAGATCAAGCATGCTTACCGCAAAGGGCACGAAGGACACAAAGGAATGCCGTCCCTCTGCAAGGTCGATCGATCACTGTGCGGCTCATAACCCCGCTTCGGCTTTCAGCTTCTCGGTGCGTTCCGCGAGCTGCAGCGCATCGATCACGTCCTGCAGATCGCCGTTAAGGATCTCGGGCAGGTTGTGGACCGTGAGTTCGATGCGGTGATCGGTGACGCGGCTCTGCGGGAAGTTGTAGGTGCGGATCTTGGCGCTGCGGTCTCCGCTACTCACTTGGCTCTTGCGGTGCGCGGCCACAGCGGCTTCCACTTGGCGCACCTTCTCCTCATAGAGTTTGGTGCGCAGCATCGTCATCGCTTTCATGCGATTGCCCAACTGGCTGCGCTCGGTCTGGCACATCACCACAACACCTGTTGGAATGTGGGTGAGCCGCACCTTGGTTTCCACCTTGTTCACGTTCTGTCCGCCCGCGCCACCGCTTCGTGCGGTCTCCATCTTCACATCGCTGTCCTTGATCTCCACGTCGGTCTCTTCGGCCTCGGGTAGTACGTTCACCGTGGCGGCACTGGTATGGATCCGACCACTCGCCTCCGTACTTGGTACACGTTGCACACGGTGTACACCGGCCTCGAATTTCAGCACGCCGTAGACACCATCCCCGATCACATTGAAGACAACCTCTTTGTAACCGCCCACCGTGCCTTCGCTCACATCGGCCACTTCGATCTTCCAGCCGCGGCCTTCGCAGTAACGCACATACATGCGGTAGAGGTCGCCCGCGAAAAGACTTGCTTCATCGCCACCAGTACCCGCGCGGATCTCCACCGTGCAGTTCCGCGCATCGTTCGGGTCCTTGGGCACAAGCATCATGCGCACCTCCTCCTCCATCGCTTCGATCGCCGTGCGCATCTCGTCGCGTTCGGCACGCGCCATTTCGAGCATGTCGCTGTCCTTCTCTGTGCGGATCATACGCTCGGCGCCGGAGAGATCATCGTGCAGGCGTTTGAAACGGAAGAAGGCTTCATCGATAGGCTCGAGATCGCGGTAGCTGCGATTGAGCTCCACGAAGCGCTTCTGATCAGCGATCACACTCGGGTCAGCGAGTTGCTTGCCGATCTCCTCGCGACGGTCGTGGAGGGAGGAAAGTTTGGAGAGGAGGTCTGACATGGGGAAGAAGCCGCAGAGACGCGAAGGCGCAGAGAAATGCCGCTATTGGTATGTGAAGGTGCCGTGGGGGCTGGTGAGGACCACTTCTTTCGTGGGGGCGGTTTCGGCGCGGCCAATGACCTTGGCATCGATACCGAAGGAATTGGAGATCGCGATGATCTCCGCTGCTCGGGCTTGCGGAACATAGAACTCCATGCGGTGCCCCATGTTGAAGACCTTGTACATCTCCTTGGGATCCGTTCCGCTCATCTTTTGGATGGCGGCGAAGAGCGCGGGCGTCGGAAAGAGATCATCCTTGATCACGCGCAAGCCTTCAATGAAATGCAGCACCTTGGTCTGCGCGCCACCACTACAATGCACCATGCCGTGGATCTCGTTACGCATGGTCTTCAGCACTTGCTGAACGACCGGTGCATAAGTGCGTGTGGGTGAAAGCACGGCCTTGCCGAAGTCGAGCGGTGTGCCTTCCAGCGGATCGGTCAAGCGCGCTTGTCCGCTGTACACGAGATGTTCCGGCGTTGCCGGATCATAGGTCTCCGGAAATGCCTTCGCCAGCTCCTTCGCGAAGATATCGTGCCGCGCGCTGGTGAGGCCGTTGCTCCCCATACCCGCATTGTAGTTGTCCTCGTAGGTGGCTTGTCCGTCGCTGGCCAACGCCACGATCACATCCCCTGCTTGGATCCGCGCGTTGTCGATCACATCGCTCCGTTTCATGCGGCACACCACGGTGCTGTCCACGATCACCGTGCGCACGAGATCGCCAACGTCGGCTGTTTCGCCACCTGTGCTGCTGATCCCGACACCAAGCCCGCGCATCTTCTCCAGGAACGCTTCAGTGCCTTCGATGATGGCACTGATCACTTCACCCGGGATCAGCCCTTTGTTGCGGCCGATCGTGCTGCTGAGCAGGATGCCATCCGTGGCACCCACACACAAGAGGTCGTCGAGGTTCATGACGATCGCATCCTGCGCGATACCGTGCCACACGCTGAGGTCACCGGTCTGCTTCCAATAGGCGTAAGCGAGCGAAGTCTTGGTTCCTGCGCCATCGGCGTGCATGACGATGCAATGCTCCGGGCTCCCGGTCAGCGAATCCTCCACGACTTTACAGAACGCCTTCGGGAAAAGTCCTTTGTCCAACGAGGCGATCGCTTTGTGTACATCCTCCTTGCTGGAGGAGACACCACGCTGCTCGTATCGGCTATTGCTCATGGCTGGAAACAAGAAGAGCATCCACCGGACGGCGGATGCTCTTCTCTTTGGTTATCACGCTAATTGTTCGGAGCAGGAGGCGGAGGCGTGCTGCCCGTTCCGGGTACGAAGTCCGTGCGCAACACTTTGAAGTCGGTACGGCGGTTCTGCTGGTGCGCAGCTTCCTTCTCCTCGTTCGTGGCCATCTTCTTGATCACATCCATCGTCACCATCGGCTCATCCGGACCACGACCGACCGCGACCATGCGGGCAGGGTCGATCCCCTTCTCCACGAGGTAGTTCACGCAGCTCTGCGCGCGCTTCTGGGAAAGTTCCAGGTTACCGCCTTTGTACTTGCGCGTCGGGCGTGCATCGGTGTGCGAGCGCAGCTCGATCACGATGTTCGGGTTGTCCACCAGCGTCTGGTACAGCGTCTCCAAGCTGTCCTTGGACTCCGGGCGGAGGAAGAACTGGTCCACGTCGTACTCGATCCTTGGCAGAACGATGACCCTGTTATGCGGCTGTAGGAAGTACTCCTTCACGAAGGTGGTGCTCTCCGTGAGGCCCACGGTCGTGATCTGGTCCTTCACCACGAGGTAGCCTTCCTTCTCTACGAGGATGCTGTAGCTGGTCTCCTCCTTGATGTAGCGGTCCTTGCCGTTCTCGATGAAGGCGAAGCCGCCGTTATCATCCGTGAGGGCGCTGAAGTTGCTGCCGTTGGTTCCGACCGCCGTGATCTTCGCACCTACGATCGGTTGTCCGGACACTTTATCGTACACATTGCCTTGGAGCGCGAACTCAAGATCAGGCATGTAGAAGCGCCAGATATCATGCTGGCCTTTGCCACCAGGGCGATTTGTGGTGAAGAAGCCGCGGTCATTCTCCCCATCGAAGGTGATGCCCAGATCATCCGAGGCGCTGTTCAAGGGTGATTTCATGTTCTCCACATGGCCCCAGGTTCCTTCGCCGGTCTTCTCCGCATGGTAGATGTCCATGCCGCCCATGCCCTGCATGCCGTTGGAGGAATAGTACAAGCTGCCGTCATAACGGAGGAAGGGGAACATGTCGTCCTTCGCCGTGTTCACTTCGGCGCCGAGGTTCACCGGAGTTCCGGCCGGCATGCCTTCGCGATCCAACTTCACCATGTACAGGTCCTTGCCGCCCTTGTGACCCGGATAGGGTGAATTGGTGGCGAAGACGAGCATATCGTCATCTGCGGAAAGGGCTGGGTGACCCGCAGTGAGCGTGTCCTCCTTCACCGTGGCCAGCTTCAACTTCAACATCACCGGCGCGGCGAAGTTGTTACCGACCTTCTTGCTCACCCAGATGTCGCAACCGAAGACCTTCTTCTTCTCCGCAGGGCAGCGGGTGAAGTACATCAGGGTCCGCTTGGCGTTGAAGATCGGGGTGGCCTCGTTGCCCTCGCTGTTGATCTCGATGGGCAGTTTCACGGGCTCGCTCCACTTGCCGAGACGATCACGCGAGGAAGCGAACAGATCAGCGAATGCTTCGCCAATGATCAGGTCCGTGCTGGAACCGGAGGCTGCAGGACGGGTGCTGGAGAAGACCACGGACTCGTTCTTCTTGTCGGAGAAGGCAGGGCTGTAATCGTATTGCGGGGTGTTGAGCAACACTTCAGGATCAACGCTGTAGCGGGTAGGACTGTCCTTCCACTTCTGCGCCATTTGGCAGGCGGCGATACCGGCATCGGCCCGTGGGTCGTTGCTCTTCTTCTCCTTGTATTTGTTGTAGCTGGCGATGGCCTCGGCATAGAGGCCCTGTTGCTTCTGCATCTGGCCGATCCAGTAATAGGTGATCGGATCGGTGTACTGGGCCTTGTTGGCCTTCTCATACCATACTTGGGCTTGGGCCACATCGCCGATCATCCGGTAGCTCTCCGCCACCTTGAAGATCAGTTCCGCCTTCACCGGGGCCTTCTTCTCCACGGTGTACGCCTTCTTGTATAGTTCGATGGCGTTGAAGTAGAAGCCTTTCGTGAAGGCATCATCCGCCTCATCGGCCAACCGCCCTCCTTGGGCAAGGACCATGGTGGAGGACAGAAAGAGTGCGGATAGACAAACGAGGATCTTCCTAATGGTCATCGGGATAAGTTCTGTGATTCCGGATGCGGTCGCGGCGAAGATATGCGGATCCCCCCAATGGCGGAATGCCCTTTTGAAAAGGACCGAACGCTCCGTCCGGAAGGCCCGATCCGTAGCTCCAATGCTGCCCGATCAACGGGTGAAGAGCAACTCGCGCATCTTCGGCAAGGGCCACAACTCATCGTCCACCAGCAGTTCGAGCTTGTCCGCGTGGTACCGGATCTTGTCAAGGAAAGGCTTCACATCGTCGCAATATGCGATGGCCTTGGCCCGCCCCTCTTCAATGGTATTGGCCTTCTTCCGCGCCTCGATCATCTCGTTCACCAAGGTCATGATCCGGGCAATATGCTCGCTGATCTCCTCGATAAGCCCGACCTGGGTGGTCGTGGCCTTCTTCGCCTTTTCCGCACCAAGGACCTCGCGTAGTCCGATCACGTTCTCGATCAAGCGGTTCTGGTACGAGATGGCCGTGGGTATGATGTGGTTCTGGGCCAGGTCCCCGGCAACCCGGCTTTCGATCTGGATCTTCAGCACATAGCTGTGCAGTTCGATCTCGTGGCGGGCAGCCAGTTCCCGGTCGCTCAACACCCCCATGTCCGCAAAGAGCTTCTTGGTCTCCGGTCGGCTCCAGACATCCAACGCACGCGGGGTGTCCTGGATGTTGCTCAACCCACGCTTGGCGGCCTCCTTCTTCCACGCATCACCGTAGCCATTGCCCTCGAACCGGATGGCTTTGCTTTCCACGATCAGGTCCCGGATCACGCGCAGGATGGCTTCATCCTTCTTGGTTCCCTTCTTGATCAACGCATCCACGGTCTTCTTGAACTCGCGCAATTGGTTCGCCACGATGGTGTTCAGCACGGTCATGGACGCCGCGCAGTTGGCGCTGCTCCCCACCGCGCGGAACTCGAACTTGTTCCCCGTGAATGCGAAAGGGCTGGTGCGGTTCCTATCCGTGTTGTCCAACATCACCTGCGGGATCCGGCCGATGTCCATCTTCAACTCGGTCTTGCTCGTGGGCGTCATCGCCCCTTTGATATTCTGCTCCAGCCCGTCCAGCAACTTGGTGAGGTAGTCCCCGATGAAGACACTGATGATGGCGGGTGGCGCTTCGTTCGCACCCAAGCGGTGATCGTTGTTGGCGCTGGCGATGCTGGCGCGCAGCACATCGGCGTGGCTGTGGATGGCCTTGATCGTGTTGACGAAGAAGGCGAGGAAGAGCATGTTCTCCTTCGGTGTCTTCGCAGGGCGCAGCAGGTTCTTACCGGTATCGGTGGCGAGGCTCCAGTTGTTGTGCTTGCCGCTGCCATTCACACCTGCGTAGGGCTTCTCGTGGAGCAACACGCGGAACTGGTGTTTGCGCGCGGTCTTCTCCATCACATCCATCAGGAGCATGTTGTGATCCACCGCGAGGTTGAGCTCCTCGAAGACCGGTGCGCATTCGAACTGGTTCGGCGCGACCTCGTTGTGGCGCGTCTTCACCGGGATGCCCAGCTTCAAGGCTTCGGTTTCGAAATCGCGCATGAAATCGCGGGCGCGTTCGGGAATGCTGCCGAAGTAGTGGTCCTCCAGCTGCTGGCCCTTGGCCGGGCCGTGGCCGAAGAGGGCACGACCGGACATCATGATATCCGGACGCGCGTAGTACAGCGCTTCGTCAATGAGGAAATACTCCTGCTCCCAGCCGAGGGTGCAGGTCACCTTCTTCACGTCCTTGTCGAAGTACTTGCAAACGGCCGTCGCGGCTTCATCCACCGCCTTGATGGCGCGGAGCAATGGCATCTTGTAATCCAGCGCATCGCCGGTGTAGCTGATGAAGATCGTCGGAATGCAGAGCGTGCGGCCGATGATGAAGGCCGGGCTGCTCGGGTCCCACGCGCTGTAGCCGCGTGCTTCGAAGGTGTTGCGGATCCCGCCGCTCGGGAAGCTGCTTGCATCGGGCTCCTGCTGCACGAGCATCCCACCATCGAAGCGTTCGATGCTGCGGCCACCGTTGATCGGTTCGAAGAACGCGTCGTGCTTTTCGGCGCTGGTTCCCGTGAGCGGCTGGAACCAGTGGGTGTAATGCGTGGCCCCTTTGCTGGCCGCCCACTCCTTCATTCCGCTGGCCACTTGGTCCGCCAATTTCCGATCGATGCGCGAGCCTTCATGGATCGCTTGCATCACCGAGAGGTAGGCATCCTCGGTGAGGAACATCCGCATGGACTCCTCATTGAATACGTTGCTGCCGAAGAACTCGCTGATGCGGGCGCTGGGCATTTCAGTGGGCCGGGACCGGCGATCGAGGACATCGGACAGGGCTTTTGCGCGCAAATGGGGGGTAGGCATCGGAAAAGGGTTGTTTTCGGCGCCTAAGGTATTTGAAAGAGGGGGGTGGGGTCTAGAAAGAGTGGAATTCTTTGCGAACAAGGTGTGAATAGCGGGGGGGTCGTGAAGAAAGGGGCAGTTAGCAGGGGCAGGAGCAGTAGGCAGGGGCAGTAGGCAGGGGCATTAGGCAATGATCTCGGTGGATGGTGAACGATAGCCTCCTCGTGAGAGACGGTGCGGAAACGCTACGCGAACCGGAGTGCGCACCTCTTCGGGTGGTCTCGAAAGGAAGCTTGGTCAGGCCTCTTCTCCCTCCTGCTTGGCCGCAGGTTCCGAAGGCTTGGGCGCGGTAGTGTGGGGCGGAGGGGTTTCCTCCACGGCTGATAGGAATTGGCGCTGGTGCTCCTCGGTGGTCCGGCGGATCTCGTTGGCGCCTTTGTGGATCTCGCGCTGCACCTCGTTGCTTGCCTCGCGCACCTGCCGCATGAAACGACCCATACCCCGGGCGATGTCCGGGATCCCCTTCGCGCCGAAGAAGATCAGGATGAAGACCAGGACCACCAAGAGTTCACCACCGCTGATATCGAAGAGGAGTGCGATCATCCGGGCCGAAAGTAGGAAGTCCCACCAGCGGCGGGACTTCCAAAAGGATCAAGGAAGAGGTCTTCTCAGTTCTGTGTTGCGTCCTTGCGCTTGAGCAGATCGGCCACGATGGAACTGGCTACGAACACCGAGGAGTAGGTACCCACACCGATACCGATCAACAACGCGAAGACGAAGGCCTTGATGGACACCCCGCCGAAGATGAAGATGATCACCAGCACCAGCAAGGTGGTCAACGAGGTGTTCATGGTACGGCCCAAGGTGGAGTTGATGGCCTTGTTGATGACCACCGGGTAGGCATCGCGCTTGTGGTCGCGCATGTATTCACGGATCCGGTCGAATACGATCACGGTATCGTTGATCGAATAACCGATCACGGTCAGGATCGCTGCGATGAAGGCCTCATCGATCTCCAGCGAAATGGGAAGCACCTTGTACAGCAGTGAGTACAAGCCGAGCACCACCAACGCGTCGTGGACCAAGGACAGCAAACCGCCCAGACCGAATTGCCAGTTACGGAAACGCACGGCGATGTAGAGGAAGATCAGGATCAGCGAAATGGTCAAGGAGGTGATGGCGTTGCCCTTGATGTCGTCACTGATGGTCGGGTCCACCTTGCGGGATTCGCCGACCTCATAGCTCACACCGATCGTGGCCAGTCCTTCGCGAAGGCGTGCATCCACTTTGTTATCCGCAGCGGTGTCGGCTTGATTGATCAAGTAGTTCGTGGTGACCTTCAACTGCCGATCGCTGCCATAGGTCTTCACATTCACCGTGCTCTTGATCCCGGCATCGTCCACGAAGCGATCATCAAGCGCGGCGCGGACCTTCGCCACGTTCACATCATCGGTGAACTTCACGACGTAGGTGCGACCACCGGTGAAATCGACACCCCAGTTGAAGCCGTTGGTGAACATGGAGACAATGCCCGCTGTGATGAGCAATCCGCTGAAGATGTAGAAGTACTTCCGCTTGCCCATGAAGTCATACTTGGCATTCACGAAGATGTTCTTGCTCCAGTTGTTCCACACCGCGAACGACTTGCCCTTGTCCACCCGCGCACTGGTGATCAGACGCGAGAGGAAGAGTGCGGTGAAGAGCGAAGTGAGGATGCCCAAGCCCAGCGTAACGGCGAAGCCCTGGATGGGACCGCTGCCGAAGATGAGCAGCACCACCGCGATGATCATGGTGGTCACGTTGCCATCAATGATCGCCGAGAGCGCACCCTTGTACCCGAGGTCGAGCGCCGACTTCATCATCTTGCCGTGGCGCAATTCCTCGCGCACACGTTCGTAGATCAGCACGTTCGCATCCACGGCCATACCCATGGTGAGCACGATACCCGCGATGCCGGGCAGCGTCAACGCCGCTTGCAGGGATGCGAGTGAACCGATCAGTACGAACAGGTTCACGATCAACGCGAGATCCGCGACCCAACCCGCACGTGCGTAGTACAGAGCCATGTAGACCAGCACCAGGATCAGCGCGATCACGAAGGAGTTCAGGCCGGTGCTGATGTTCTCCTCACCCAACGATGGTCCGACGATGGTCTCGTCGATGATCCGGGCCGGGGCAGGCAACGCACCCGCCTTCAGGATGTTGGCGAGGTCATCCGCTTCCTGGATCTGCTTGTTGATGTTGCCGGAACCCATCTCGATGCTGGAGTTGCCGCCGCGGATCTCCGAGCGCACTTCCGGAGCACTGTACACGAGGCCATCGAGCACGATCGCCACCGAGCGTCCCACGTTCTCCGCGGTCATCAGGGCCCAGATCTGGGCGCCCTCCGGATTCATGCTCATGCGCACTTCCACGGATCCCTTCATATCGAAATCCTGTGAGGCGCTGCTGATCGAACTACCATCCAAGCGCGGCTTACCGTCACGCGGGATCTTGAGGGCATACAACGAGAGCATCTGCCCCGTGGTGCCGTTATTCAATGGCACGGCTTGCGGCTTCGAACCCCACGCCAACCGAAGATCCGCTGGCAAGGCGCTGGTAACCGCTTCCATGGCCAATAGTCGCTTCACCTCTGCAGTATCCTTCAGGTCGGCCTGGCCCACCATGGGTCCACGCGACCAACCGCGTTGGCCCACCATCAGCATCAATTTGCTGGCGAGCGGCGCACGCTTCGATGCTTCGGCACGCATCAGGGCGGTATCCACCGGTGCAGCCGTGGAGTCGTCGGTTACCAAGCTGTCCTTCTTCGTGCTATCCACCACCGCAGCGGTGGCCGTCGCCGTATCGATCGGGTTGCCGAGGGAATCCACCGCACTGCTGTCCTTCTTGTTCAGCTCCGGGTAGAGAAGCTGGCTCAGGGGCTGATTCACCTGATCGAGGATCGGGCCGATGTCCGTGTTGTCCAGCGTTTCCCAGAACTCCAGGTTGGCGGTGCTCTGCAGTACGCGGCGCACGCGCTCTTTGTCCTTCACACCCGGCAATTCGATCTGGATCCGGCCGCTGAACTGCTGCTTCTGGATACCGGGCTGTGCCACGCCGAACTTGTCGATACGGGTACGCAGGATCCGCTCCGTGTTGTTCAGCGCCGTTTCGGCTTCTTTGCGCAAGGCCTTGATGTAGTCCTCGTCATTCCCTTCACGATCGAAGATGGTCTGACGGTCCGGCGAGTAGAAGATGGCCGAGAGCGGCGGGCGGTTCGGGACCTTGGCATACTCCTGCGCGAAGAGCGTGATGAAATCGTCGCTGCTCGCCAACTGCGCCTTGCGCGCGTTCGCCATGGCGGTGGTGAAGGCCGGATCCGTGTTGTTCTCGCTCAGGTTGGCCACCAGGTCCGGGATGCTCACCTCCAAGGTCACGGCCATGCCGCCCTTCAGGTCAAGACCCAGGTTGATCTCCTTCTCCTTGCACTCGCGGTAGGTGTAACCGAGCACGGGGTAGATGCGCTCTTCGCCGTGCGCACGGAGGTAATCGTTCTCGAATTTCACGAGCAACGGGCCGCGCTCGAGCGTCTTATCCGTTGAAGCCGCGATCACGGAATCCGCTTGGAAAGCTCCTACGGTCCTGGCTTTCCCTTCCACACGGGAGGTGAAGAAGGAGAAGGACAACTGGTACGCGCACGCAAGCGCCAACAGGATGGTGAAGATCCATAGCGCGCCTCTATTCTGCATGACCGAAGTGGGGGGTTTCTTAAAAGAGGCGGCAAATATAGGTTTGTTCAACTACGGCGGAAAGGATGGCGCAACCGGCTCTTACCAAGGCGCTTTTGGCGTACATGCGGACCCGTGAAGAATGATGACGATCGTTGGCCCGGGAATGCGGCAACGTAGTCGAACTTTGACGCGTCCACATTACGCCTGTGGCATTCATCCCATGATCCTCATTCGCTCCATTTTACCGCTTGCTGTTGCGCTGCTCACGGTTCCCGCATACAGCCAGCTCGAACTCCACTTCGATCCCAACATCCCGGTGCAGTACCAAGGGAACACCTTGGATCTGGCCTGGGCCGGCGGCTTGAACTTCGTCCAAGTGGGCCAAGTGGACCTGAACGGCGACGGCCTGAAGGATCTCTTCCTCTTCGACAAGTCATACATCTCCGGCAACAAACCGGTGATCCTGCTGCGCACCGCGGGCACGGGCACCGCGGCGTACCGGGTGACGCGCGACTACGATGCGATCCCGCCCTTCGATCAGTTGCACGATTGGGCGCTCTTGCGCGATTACGACTGCGATGGCAAGGAGGACATCTTCACGTATTCACAAGCGGGCTTCTCGGTCTTCAAGAACATCAGCGATGCCAGCGGCCCGGCCTTCCAGATGATCAAGTACCGGGTGAACTCGAACTACGTGGCGCCCTCGGGAGCCGGGAGCATCGCGAACCTCTTCATCTCCCAAGTGGATGTGCCCGGCATCGCGGATGTCGACAACGACGGCGATCTGGACATCCTCACCTTCAGCCTGCTGGGCAGCTATGTGGAATACCACAAGAACCTGAGCATGGAGACCTACGGCACCTGCGACAGCCTGCTCTACGAGGTGCGCAACAAGTGCTGGGGCTATTTCGCGGAGAACTTCAGCAACAACTCCGTCACGCTGAATGTGCCCTGCCAGTTCAACGTGCCCAACCCGGAGATCGGCCTGGACGGCCATGCGAACGGCGATGGATCACGCGACCTCGAGGACACGGACCCCGAGCGCGCACACGCGGGCAGTACCGTAACGCCCTTGGACCTGAACGGTGATGGCGTGATGGACATGCTCCTCGGCGACATCTCCTTCAACAACCTGGTAGGCCTGCACAACGGCGGCACCGCGTTGAGCGCGATCATAGCGGCAGAGGATACCCTCTTCCCACCCTACGATACCCCCACCGACCTCGCCGTGTTCCCCGGTTCCTACTACGTGGATGTGGACCAGGACGGGCGTCGCGACCTGATCGCAAGCCCCAACGCCAGCAATTTGGCTCAGAACTACCGCAGCATGTGGTACTACCGCAACGAAGGGACCGATGCCGCGCCCGTGTTCGAGTTCCAACAGCAGAACCTCTTCCAGGACCGCATGCTGGAATTCGGTGAAGGGGCCATGCCCGTGCCCTTTGATGAGAACGGCGACGGGCTGATGGACCTGCTCGTGGCCAACCATGGCTACTACCAGAATGGTGGCACCTACCTCGCGAAGATCGCGCTGTTGCGCAATACCGGCACCCTCACCGCACCGGCCTTTTCCATGATCACGGACGATTACCTCAACCTCTCCACCAGCGGCATCGGCTTGAGCATGTACCCGGCCTTCGGCGACATCGACAACGATGGTGACAAGGACCTGTACATCGGCGATCTGCAAGGGCGACTGCACTTCTACCGCAACAACGCCACAGGTCCCGTGGCGCAATTCCAACTGATCCAAGCCAACATCCTGGACAGCGAAGGCGCCATGATCGACGTGGGGCAGTTCGCCACGCCCATCTTCACCGACCTCGATATGGATGGCAAGCTCGACCTGGTGATCGGGGAACGCAACGGCAACCTGAACTACTACCGCAACACCGGCACGGTGAGCGCGCCCGTATGGTCCTTGGTGAACGAGAACCTCGGCGAGGTGAACACCGTGGAATACTGGAACGTCACCGGTCACTCGGTGCCGTTCATGTTCCGGAATGACCAGAACGAACGCGAGATGCTGCTCGGTTCGGAATCCGGCTGGATCTTCCATTACGGCGATATCGAAGGCAACATCGATGGCGCATGGACGCTGCTCGACAGCACCTTCATGGATATCCACGATGGGGCGCGCACAGGACTCTGTCTCTACGACTACACCGGCGACGGCGAACTGGACATGGTCGTCGGGAATTTCCGGGGCGGCCTCTCCTTTTGGCGCAGCGATGTGATCAGTACCGTGGTGCCGGTGGGGCCGCTACAAAGCACCTTCAGCATGATGCCGAACCCGGTGCGTGATCGCGTGGAACTGTTGGCGGGACCCGATACCCCTGCGAAGAGCGAATGGGTCTTCCGCAACACCATCGGACAAGTGGTGCTGCGCGAACCGGTGCGTGGTGCGCGCACGGTGGTGGAACTCGACGGCTTGCCCGAAGGCGTATATCTGGTAAGGATGGAAGGTGGTGCGACATCGGGCACGCAACGGCTGGCGGTGGTGCGGTGAGGAGGCCCCATCGCCGGGGTTGATCCAGCCGGACCGGTCGGACGCGCCGCGAACTCTTCCTGACGACTCGCATTCGGGCCGACGCATGGCACGTGAGCGTTGCGGGATGTCGCAAACGACGCTTCGCATGGCGCGAACACCGTTCGAGTTTGTGCGATCGTCGCTCGACCCGGAACAATTGACGCTTGACCTCGTGCGATCGCATCTCCACTTCGCGCAAACGCCGCTCGAGTCGGGACCGATCGCCGCGCGAGTTGGTGCGAACGACGCTTGAGTTGGTGCGATCAGCGCTCGAGTTGGTGCGAACGACGCTTGAGTTGGTGCAACAGCGGTTCAACTTCGTGCGATCGACGCTCGAGTTGGTGCGATCGATGCTTGACCTGGAACAGACGCGGCACGAGTTGGAGCAAAGGGGGCACAACCCGGAGCAAACGGTGCTGGGGTTGGAGCAAGGAGCGCTTGAGTTAAGAGCCTCACCCCCGGCCCCTCTCCCAAGGAGAGGGGAGAAATGCGCCTCTTCTCGGCCCTCTTCCCCGGGTCAGGCCCGGGGCAGGCTGGAGAGGGGGTTGCTTCGCTTCGCTCGCAATGACGCCGTGCTGTAACAGAAATGCGGAATGGGTGGACGGGGTGGACGGGGTTGCTTCGCTGCGCGCGCAATGATGGAGAGGCTACACGCGGCAGGCGGGACGACGCTACACGCTTGTACCGCTGCTTCGTTAAAAGGTACCGTTGCTTGGATCGGGGGGCTTGGATACAATGATCAGCATGGGGATCGCGTTGTTAAGGCAGACCGCGTTCAGCGTGAGTGGTAACCCCAGGAACGGAACGCGGATAACGAAAACGAAGTGTCATGAACCAGTTCCAAGAAAACAGGCTTTCGATGTTCTATGTGGTGCAACGCACGATGGACGAGAACAATACGATCTGGGTGGGTACGGCCGCGATCGTAGCGGCGAAGACCGCGTTCGATGGGAAGATCAAGTCGTTGGAGGATGTGCTGGAGATCCAGTTGCGTGATATCCGGGGTCACGCCAAGGATAAGGTGAACGCGGAGGAGGCGATGATCGAACTGACGTTGGATGTGGCGGGCAAGGTGATGTCGTACGCCGTGGCGAGCAACAACGAGGCGCTGGCCGAGGCGATGAACATCAGTCCTTCCGAGCTACGCCGGTACCGCGATAGCGTGGTGGCCCAGCGCTGCCAGGGTGTGCATGATGCCGCGAATGCGGAGTTGGCCAACCTGGTGGGCTACGATGTGGATGCCGCGAAGTTGACGGCGTTGCAAGCGTTGATCGATGCGTACCTCGCGCAGAACACGGCGCCGCGGGTGGCGCTCACGGAGCGGAAGAACGCGACGGCGGAGATGGCGCTGCTGGTGGAGGACACGTTGGACCTGCTGCACCGACGGATGGACCCGCTGATGCAGGGGTACGCGATCACGGAACCGATCTTCTTCCGGTTGTACACCGATGCGCGGATCGTGGTGGATCTGCGGGGCGGGCCGGAGCCTGCGCCGGAACCACCGCCCCCGACGCCGTAGGGTTGGCACAAGGCCACGTGACACCACAAACGAACAACACCGCCCCGGTCTCCCGGTTCGTAGACCGGGATGACAAGCCGGGGCGGTGTTGTCCGGTAGTTCCGGATCCGGAACCATCTTTCCTGCGGTTCACGTGCCGAGTGAACAGGACGAAGTTCATCGCCACACCTGATGAATGACCACGAACACCACTTCTGCTTCGCGCCGCAAGGTCCGCTCCTTGGCCACGCGCAAAAGCAGCACACGGAGCGAGACCCTTCGGAGGTATTTCTCAAGGGTGTCGATCAGCGAAGACCCTACGCCGGTCTAATGTGGTTTGCCGTGGAATGAATGTGACCCAAGCCGAACAGTTTGTGACCCAACGCAATCCACAAATGGTTGGGAGCAGACCACATTCATTTTGGAGCAGAATGGGTGCCGTCAAGGGGCGGAAGGGTGCTCTCGCAAGCTCAGGTCATGGGGATCGAGGGCCATTGCCTGCACTTGGGATGGCCGGTTTGAACAACCGGCTCGGGCTGGATCAAGGATGCGGGATGAGCCCCGCCGATGGCGAACGACCACAAGCCGTTGGTTGCGGTGTGCCTGAACCGGATAGCGATCAAGAGTGCAGGTGTGCAGTTAACCGATCCTTCCGATCCCGCATACGTGAAAAATACGTGGGTGGGGGGTGTGAAAAAGACGTGGGTCCCGGATCGGGTAAGCGAATAGCCTTGTGCTACCCTTTCGTAACCAAAACCCCAACCCCATGAGAACCGGACCTTCCTTCCTCAGAGCCGTACTTGTTGCGCTGTGCATTGCGCCGTTGAACCCTTGGAGTACCGGAATAGGAGTACTCATCAACTTTACCCAAGCTCAAACTGCCTGGATCGTGGGCAATGAATGGGCGCGCATGGATCCACCTTCAGGAGGCATCGCCTTCACCCCACTGCCTAGTCATCCCAATGTTCCGAACACCTATCAAGGGAATCCAGTGAAGTTCTCTTCCTTCATCCAGATCGACCCTGATGGCTACCCATTGTTCTTCATTGTTGATGGAAGCGTTTACGACTCGGAAGGGTACTTGATCGCACCAGCACTTGACTTCAATGCCACCTTGGACGGTCAGTACCGAACGAATGGCCTGTTGTATGAAGGCCGGGGTGAGCTTATTGCATACCCGGTACCAGAGCGTTGTGGTCTTTGGTAGATTTTCCATCAACGTCACTTCCCACTTGCTAGCCAAGTTCCCTATCATCAACTAGATTTTGGCTTACTGGACATGACCGTTCCCAATCCGAATTTCAACGATGGACGCAAAGGTCTTTTGTGTGATCTTGAGGACGTATTGGAGCGTGATATCACCCCAACAAGCAATTCCGCTGACGCGTTCAACCTGGGGTATGGGAATATCCCTGATAACTTCTACATCCAGCCCGGCGCGGAGAATGGCGAGTTGCAACTTGAGCTGATCCACAATGAGGCAACGGATCGCACCATTCTGCTTGCCCTGAGCGGATTTACCTTGTCCTATTTCGAGGTGCTTTCAGGCTCCGTCGAATACTTGGGCAGTCATTTGATCTTTGAGACATGGAATCTTAGGAACAGAGCGAAAGGAGAGATCGAGGCTCAAAATGCATCCACTTCGATCCGCGTCGCGATGAGCATCCCTACACAGACATTCGAGTCAGGTGTTGACTACATTCAGAGCATAATGCATTTTTGGATACTAGATCTGGCTGAACCGGGTATACCGATCGTGGAGGAGACGCACGAGGTGCTTGTTGATCGCGCTCCTCTTTCACCCTTTCCCTTGAATGCGCAAGGTGATCCGGTATGGTACCCGTTCATAGGTGGGGTCGAATTCTCACCGAGCGGAGACCGTACATACATGCTGAATTCGTACGCCTCTACCAGCGGTCCCAATGGTGTAACGAACTATCTGAGTTATTGGGACTGGTCCGACCAGAGCATTCATTTTGTTGACGGGACGGATCAATTGCCATTTGTTGATTCCAAAATGGAACTTGCAACAGGTCCCGATGGAACTGGTCAAGCATTGTACGTTTCTGGGACGACTGCTCAGGGTGATCATTTCCTAGGTGCCCTCGTCGGTCCGGATGATCCGCAGACCGCCAGTTGGCTTCCGACGGCGGTGGAGCTATCGGGTGTGTCACTCTGCGAAGACCGGTCACTTGCACAACTCTACCCGGAATTCGACCGCTACAATCTCTTGCCCAAGCAGAATGCTGGCGATCAGACCAGCGCCATGTTAAATGGTGACGCCTGCTGCACTGTGGTCAACGCCATGTTGAGCTACGGTGATCAGATCATCGGCGCGGGCAATGCCACGTGGACCACCACCGACAACCCGTTCAGGGATCACCCTATTATCCGTGTCTCAAGCGAACTGCGCTTTGAGAGTGGGGCGTTCATTACTGCACACGACCTTGAATTCCGCTTTGGTCCGAACGCGGTGCTCACGATCGAAGAAGGTGCCCAGTTCAATTGTTTCGACTGCACATTCATCAACACCTGTCCAGAAACGATGTGGAAAGGCATCCGTGTGGAAGGCGACCGTTATGACCCGATGCAGGATGATACCCACCAAGGTCAGTTGCGCTTGTTCCAGTCCACGGTGGCTGGGGCGCGGACCGGCGTTTGGTGCGCGCGCGAGGTGGCACCGGGAGTCGCCCATCCAAGCTACGGCGGCGGTGCTGTGCGAGCGTACGACTGTACGTTCCGGAATTGCATCGTAGGGGCGCGCGTGGAAGGATACCACCGGTTCGATGCGCAGGACGTGGAATTGCCCAATATCAGCTACTTCACCGATTGTGTCTTCGAGACGACCGATACCTGGACCACGGACAACTCCCCCAACGCCCAATTGTACCTTCGGGATGTAAGTGGCATCGCCGTGGAACGCAGCACCTTCCGGAATACAGCACAGGACCTCTTCGATCTGCAACAAAGAGGTTACGGCATCTTCTCGCTTGATGCCGGGTTCCGCTGTTCGGGCTTTAGTGAATATTCGACTTCTTCCTTTGCGGGACTCACAGCTGGCGTGGTCGCCTCGGTACCGGATCCTGCGAAGACCTACATTGTGGATGGCATGGGCTTCTTTGACAACGAGCAGGGCGTGGTGGACTTTGGCAGCACCGATGCCCGCATCACCAACAACCAGTTCGTGCTGCGCGGTAGTGCTACCGAAAGTTCCACCGCCAGCGTGGGCATCCAACTCTTCCAGAGCGAACGCTACACCATAGAGCGCAATACCTTCACGGACCAAGGGGGCAACGTGCCCAGTGTGGGCATCTGGTTCAGTGGACCTGCCTTCGAGGCGAACCGGATCTACGACAACGACTTCAAGGACATGAACATCGGTACGCTAGTGGAGGGTAGGCACCGCGCCGATAATGGTGTACCGCAGACTGATCCAGGCTTGCAACTGCTTTGTGGTGACCACGAAGGCAATGCGGCGGACCAGTTCATTCTGCAAGAGGGGTACCTGCAGTATTTCCAAGGCCAACCGGTGAACGGTAACGTAACCGCGAACAACATCTTCCGTAGCCAAGTGGACTGTTCTTCCGAAGGCGCCGGGCCGAGCTACCACATCGGCTTTTGGGCATGGAGTGACTACGGAATGGATGCCAGGTACCACTACTATGACAATGCTAGCAGCCCTGGTATGCGACCCGATTGCATTGAGGATGGCAACGGCGATCCAATCTCCTTCATCGGGGATTGGTTCTATGATCTACAGGATGTAGCCGTTGCTGATCCATTTGACAGAGAAGTTCATTGCTCTGGTGGAGTCCTTGACCAGATCGAAGGCCCCGGTATCGGTGGCGTGGTGGAATTGGCCGAACTCTACCGGCTGCGGCAGGGTGAGTTGCTTAGCGCCGTTGGACAGTACTTCGGCACGATCGATCGCAAGCGGACGGGTGATGTCGTGGCCATGATCGATCACCAGCCCTGGCACCCGAGCCATTTGCTGCGTGATACCCTTTTTTCAAATTACCCCTTGAGCGATTCGGTGATGATCGCAGCCATTGTAAGGGAGCAGCCCATGGACCCTTGGCACCTTACGCAAGTGCTCATCAACAACAGTCCACTGAGTCCTTGGGTGTGGAAGATGATCATCAAGACCGAAGCACTGCCACCCTATTTCTATGCGTTGCTGCGACAGTACCGGCAGGGTGCTAGCGCCAAGCAACTGCTCGAACAGGAGATCGTGTTGCGCCAGGAGCAAAAGACGCAAGCCCAACACCTCTTGCTGAATGCCTGGATCACCGATAGCACGAAAGTAGACCGACAGGATTCTTTGATCACCATTTTCGAGGTCGACTCCTTGGGTGATGGACTGCGCGGGCTTTATCTGACCTACCTGCATCGTGGCGAGTACACCGAAGCAGCGGCCTTGGAGGCGGATCTGGATGCCGCATGGACCACGGAGGCATTGACCATTTGGGGGCGCCTCCGCGAAAGCGTGACGGGCAACTGGGAGGAGGCCACAACCTCGGACCGGGATGAATTGCTTTATATGGCCTATGACCACGCGCCCTCGGCCGGTGCATTGTCCTGGGCTACGCTCCTGTACCTGAACGAGCTGGATAGCCTGCCTGTGCCGGAGGTGCCCGGTTTCCTCAAGAACCTATGGGCACGCAGGGGCTATCGTGAGAATGACATCAGCGGGAATGCGGTCCTCGGGGTGCTACCGAACCCTGCCAACGACCGCGTCGCTTTCACCTACCCCAACGGGATGGAGTACGGGCTACTGGAGATCCACGATCCCCAAGGCCGTTTGGTAAGGAGCCTAGCCCTCAATGGCCGCAAAGGCTTGGTGGAAAGCAGCATTGCGGGCTTACGCGATGGTCTTTACACCGTGCGCCTGCTGTTGGATGGGACCAATGTGGCAAACACGAAACTGACAGTGGTCAGATGATATTGAAGCGGTCGATCATCGGGGTCGCCTTGGCCGGGAGCATAGGTGCTCTCGGCCAAGGTGGCTTCATCGTCCACTTTGATGACTTACAGGATGGTCGCAGTGGCCGTTCGGTATCTGTCCGGGAAGTTCCCTCAGGATTTCTGGTCTTCTGTTCCCAGTTCTCGCAACAGTTTCCAACAAAGTCGCATATCTACGTTCGACGGATCGACCCACAGGGGGTACACGAAGGGGAGCATGAGTTCATAGTCGGACTGGATCGGGGGTTCGATATTGGCTACATCGATGCGGTAGCTTCCAATGCTTCTGGGTTAGTTACTGCGGTTGTCGATGAGGGCCGGGACTTCGCAAGTCGGAAGAGGCTGTATCGATTTGATCAGTTCGGCGACACATTGGAAACCCGTTTGATCATGACCTTCCCTGTCGAGGATTCCATTTCGCAAGCGATTCGACAAGTGAGGCCAGTGTCAATCGGCTATGCCTTCTGTGGGTTCTATGATCTTCCACAGCAAAGGAGCAAGGCGATGCTAGGCGTAATGGATCCGATGGGGGATACACTTTGGGTCAAGCGCTACGGTACCCCGATTGAGGCGCCAGTTGCACTCGGCGTCGCAGAATACACCGACGGAGGTTTCCTCTTAACCGGCTATGGTACCCCGCCGGGCAATTTCAACATGAGCTTTTTGATCCGTACCGATGCTAGTGGCAACGAGATCTGGCGTAGGAACTATGGGAACAATGCTTCGGTTGGCGGCGCTGTACGTATTGCTGCCGATGGTGGCATCATCACGTGGAGCGAATACCGCGATCCCACATGGCCCAATTGGTATTGGCAGCAAATGATGCTCACCAAATGGAACGCAACGGGCAATGTCGTTTGGCAGAAAAGATCGCACTACAACAACTATGTGAACACGTACGACTTCGAAATACTTCCCGACGGGTCCATGATCGCAACGGGAACTGCCTTGTTGGAAGCCGTGCTTGCGAAATTTTCCCCCACTGGGGATAGCCTCTGGTCACGGTCCTTTACGCCCACGCATGGTGGTTCCTATCTCTACGATGTGCAACCCACGAGCGATGGTGGTTTCGTTGCCACAGGCGAGACATTCAAGTACGACCCCATCGACACCCAATTCCAGACCAATCAGATCATCTGGGTGGTAAAGACCGATAGCCTTGGCTGCGTGGTGCCCGGTTGCCAGAACGTGGGGGTGCACGAGTATGCGCTGGACCTGAACGAGCACCTGTCGGTGTGGCCAAACCCGGTAAACGATCGGATCAACCTCACCTTCACGCCTCCACCCGAGTTCACGGCCACGGGCAAGCTGCGGGTGGTGCTCTTGGATGCCACGGGCAAGCAGGTGCTGGAGGCATCCTTCGCTCCGAGCACAGAGCAGTTCAACTTATCGGCTGTGGGTCTTGCACCCGGCGTCTATCATCTTCACCTCAGCGATGCGAAGAAGTGGTTGGCGGGAAGAACTATCGTAAAGGAATGAAGAAGCCCCACCATTCCGGCGGGGCTTCCCTTTTCCTTTAAGTTCCACCTCAAGCCGTCACGCTATTCATCTTGTCCAGCACTTCCATCACCTCCTTCACGGCCTTGGCGCTGGCGTTCAACAGTTCCATCTCGTCGGCGTTCAACTTCAATTCGATGATGCGCTCCACGCCTTTGCGGCCGAGCACCACGGGCGCGCCGAGGTAGACGTCCTTCAGGCCGTACTCGCCTTGCAACCACACGCAGCACGGGAAGATGCGCTTCTGGTCGCGCAGGATGGCCTCTACCATTTGCGCGGCAGCGGTGCCGGGTGCATACCACGCCGAAGCTCATCGCCACACCTGATGAATGACCACGAACACCACGTCTGCTTCGCGCCGCAAGGTCCGCTCCTTTTCCACGCGCACGTGCCACACTCGGAGCGAGAGCAACTGCGGAGGGGTGGGGTAGCGGCTCGCGCCGCGATGGACACCTACAGAGGTCGAAGGACGAGTCACCCCACAGCGGTCCGAGAGTACCTTTGCGCACAGCAGGAAGCCCCTGCACTTACCAGTAAGTCAACCACACGATCATGGAATTGAAGAAGACATTGAAGAGCCTGAAGCTGATCCAGAAAGAGCCTTGCGTGAGCATTCTGCTGAGCACCCACCGCACCCACCCGGACAACGCGCAGGACCCGATCAACCTGAAGAACCTCATCACGCAGGCCGAGGAACGCATGCTTACCGAATACGACAAGCGGCATGTCTGGCCTGTCATGGAGCGCATCAACGCGGCCGCGGAAGGCATCGACCACAACAAGAATCTGGACGGGCTGGCGCTCTTCGCGAACCCGGACATGGCCGAGGTGGTGCAGCTGCCGGTCTCCATTACGAACCGTGTGATCCTGGACCGCAACTTCGCAACGCGTGACCTGATGCGGGCCCTGCAGAGCAGCGCCCACTATTACATCCTTACCGTTAGCGGCAACCAAAGCCGCCTGATCGAGGGCTACCGCAACGCGGTGGTCGAGGAGTTCGGCGCGAAGCACGGATTCCCGATCGAGAACCGCTTTTACAATACGCACGCCGATCAACGCGCCCAAGCCGGTGTGGAATCGAACCTGCTCCGCGAATTCCTGAACCGCCTGGATAAGTTGGTGCAGGAGATCCATGCGGAAGAGCCCCTACCCGTGATCCTATCCGGCGACGACCGCACCGTGAACCATTTTTTGGAAGTGGCCGATCGCAAAGAGATGTACATCGGCCGCATCACCGGCAGCCCCGATGCATGCAAGGCCCATGAACTGACCCAGAAGGCCTTTGCGGAGATCGAACGCATGCGCAACGAGCGCCAACTTTCGGCCTTGGAGGACATCCACAGATCCCAAGGAGCGGGCAAGTTGCTGGTCGATGTGGGCGATATTTACCGTGCCGCTCAGGAAGGCCGTGCCGATACCTTGTACGTGGAGACCGGGTACTACCAGCCTGCCTTGATCATCGACAACATCGTTACGCTGAAGGACGACCACAGCGCGCCCGGCGTGCTGGACGACATCATCGACGAGATCGCCGAAGTCACCATGAAATTCGGGGGCCATGTGGTGTTCCTCCCTGAAGGCAGCCTGAAGGAGTACCGCAAGGTGTGCCTCGCCACCCGTTTCTGAACCTTCAAACCCCACATGGAAAAGGGGCCATCCCGCGACTGCGGGATGGCCCCTTACCACTTCATTCACGTTCCTACTCAGGCCGTCACGCTGTTCATCTTGTCCAGCACTTCCATCACTTCCTTCACGGCCTTGGCGCTGGCGTTCAACAGTTCCATCTCGTCGGCGTTCAGCTTCAGTTCGATGATGCGCTCCACGC
>Ga0138256_10001347_pt1 | contig 26479 bp, 18 predicted proteins | sample KNB2016incub_MG_FD_105486 | JGI IMG/M metagenome (GOLD analysis project Ga0138256, IMG submission 105486) | Active sludge microbial communities from wastewater in Klosterneuburg, Austria - KNB2014incub_MG | ecosystem: Engineered > WWTP > Activated sludge > Unclassified | place: Austria...
GGGGGGGCGGGGGGGCGCGCAGGGGGGGCCCGGGGGGTTGGGGGGGGGGCGGGCCGGGGGGGGGGGGGGGGGGGGGGGGGGGGGGGGGGGGGGGGGGGGGGGGGGGGGGGGGGGGGGGGGGGGGGGGGGGGGGGGGAAGGCGCGGGTGGCGAAGACAGAGGCAGAGGCGGTAAGGAAGGCGCGAACGATCTCGCCTGTGCGGCCCACTACCGCGCTGCCCTCGGCCACCTGACACCGTCTCCTTCCGCCGTCATCAGACATGGAGCCTCTCCCCAATACTCCCCCCACCAGTCTTTCCCCGACCGCGGATCCATGAACATCCCGGTATCCCGCACCGCCACCAGCACCTCGCCCCCGATCGCCCGCCCTACCTGCTTGCCCGAGGCGATCGCCGGCAGCGCGGCGCGCGAGGGGTAACGGTCGCGCAGGCGATGGAAGAGGGACAGGAGTTCGGGCGCGAGGCACACGTTCTCCAGGTGCACGGCATAGCCGTCGCCGGGTCCGGCAAGGATCGCGTCGTCGCGGGTGTACTTGAACGTGGCGCTGTCGGCGTCGGCGTACAGCAGGACGGCGTGGTGGGTGCCGGAGTCGATGTCCGGGCGGCGGGCGGGCAGGTGGACGGCCTCGCCGGGCGTCGACTGCAGGCCGGCGAGGTGGACGGGCCAGGGGTACATCTCAGGCTGGCCGCCGGCCCGGCCGGCGTGGGTGAAGACCTCGTGCGTGGAGCTGAAGGTGGGCGGGCGGCGGTCCCCGAACAGATGGCCCAGCCGCGGCGCATCGGTGTCCGTCGGCCCGCACAGGCGGACGAGGCCGCGGTGCTCGTCGACGGCGCGCCAGCCGCGCAGCGACAGGTTCACCTCCGGGTCGTCGTGCGGCGCGCGGTCGGCGCGCCGCGTCACGCTGAGCTCACGGTACGCCTGGCCGAGGGGCTGGTCGCACGATGCCGGGCGCTCGGGCGGGCGCGCGGGCGGGTCTGGTCGAAGGACGGCGCCGCGTGTCACGTACGGCAGGTACATCACGTGCCCGTTGACGGCGCAGCGTACGCCCGTGTCGCCCGAGTGGTACGTCGGCAGATCGTGGGCGCGGCGGGCGGTGCGGATGGCACCGGCGTTGTCGTTGTACGAGCCGCCGCGGTACGACCGGCGCGCGCCGGCCGGCGGGCCGGTCGGGTTGACGGTGGCAGCCGCATCGTACGGGCCGTACCAGTCCGCGACCCACTCGGCGGCGTTGCCGGCCATGTCCTGCGCGCCATACGGGCTGGCGCCGCGCGGGAAGCGGCCGACGGGCGCGAGGCGCTCGAAGCCGTCGTCGATGGATCGTTCCGCCCACGGGATCAGGCCGTTCGTGCGGTCGGCCAGGTTCGCGCGATCGCCCGACGGGGCGTCCGCGCCCCACGGGTAGGCGCGTGCGTCCGTCCCGCGCGCCGCCTTCTCCCACTCCGCCTCCGTCGGCAGCCGCTTGCCGGCCCAGCGGCAGTATGCGCCGGCGTCCTGCCAGGACAGGACGATCACCGGCTCGTCCGGCCCGGGCGCCGCGCCGCGGCCGGGTCCGCGGGGCGCGCGCCATGTGGCGCCGGGGATCACGGCCTTGAAGTCGCCGTCCTCGAACCCCCGGCTGAAACCGTCCCGCTCGGCCTGCGTGACGTGCCCGGTGGCGGCGACGAACCGCTGAAAGTCCGCGTTCGTCGCCTCGAGGCGATCGATCAGGAAGGTGTCGACGTACACGCGCCGGCCCGGCGCCTCGTCCGGGGCGGCGGGTGGCGTTTCGGCGGTGCCCATGACGAACCAGCCGCCGGGGATCCACAGCGTCTCGCCGGCGGCGCCGACGTCGCTGGGCGTGCGGAGGGCGAGCACCAGTGCCACGGTGGCGACTACGGCAGCGGTCTTTCGGACAGCGCGTCGGGCGATTCGTCGGACGTCTCGTCGGCCCGTTCGCCTCGGCTCCGTCACCCTGCACCACCGGCTTGCCTCGACAGTGCCGGTGCGACGAACGACGGCCCGCGTGCGGAGTTCGAACACGGTACACCTCCAGGGTGCGATGGAAGAACGATGGGGCGTTCCTGACCGCTGGTTAGGGTGCTGCGCCGCGACCGGCGGGCGGTGTGACGAGGACGCCCCGTGGGTCGGCCGTCGGTGTCCAGGTGATCGGGAAGCCGGGCGGCACTTCGAACGATGGGTCTGGGGGAGGCGTGACGGCCGGCGTGGCTGGGACGACCGCCGGCGACGTCGCCGACGGCACCGGCGTGGCGCTCGGAACCGCGGTCGCCGTCGGCAAGGGAATGGCAGTCTGGATAGGCGCAGACGTTCGGGTCGCCGTGGGGCTGGGAAGCGGCGGAGCGAGTCGGGACATCGCCGCCGCCAGATCCACCCGCCCTGCACCGAAGTACGGATCGCGACCCGGCTGACCAAGGTCGACAGCCGTCTCGGCCAAAACGGACTCAACTTCGTCGGGCGACGAACCAGGGCGCAGGCGCCGGACCAGCCCGGCGGCACCGGCCACCAAGGGCGACGCCATGCTGGTGCCGCTCATCGCGTCGTAGCCGCCCGGCACGGCAGCGAGGATGCCCACGCCGGGCGCCGCGAGATGAACGTGTCCATACGTCGAGAACGCCGCACGCTCGTCGGACGGTAGCGTCGCTCCGACGCTCACGACCCCGTCGGCGTCTGCCGGGAAATTCGGCGAATCGTCCCCACTGTTGCCGGCGGACGCCACCAGGACCACTCCCCGATCGCGGGCGTAGCGAAGCGCGTCGGCCATCAGCCGGCTCAAGCCGCTGCCGCCGAAGCTCATGTTGACGACATCCGCGCCGTGATCTGCTGCCCAGACCAGTCCGGCTGCCGCCCATGCGTCGTTGCCGTCTCCGTTGTCGTCCATCACTTTGACCGGCAGCACCGTCGCTCCCCATGCAACGCCTGACACACCTTGGCCGTTGTTCGTCGCCCCGGCAGCCGTACTGGCCACGTGCGTGCCGTGCCCATCGCCATCCGCTTGCGTCGAGTCGTTCTCGATCGCGTCGTACGTTTCTCCGCAGACGGCCCCGATGTCGGGATGCCCGCAGTCCACGCCGGTGTCCAACACGGCGATCCGGACGCCCGTGCCATCGGCAATCGCCCACGCCTCCGGCGCCCGGATGCGCGTCAGGTGCCACTGTTCGCCAAGGCGCGGATCGGATGGCAACCGCACGGCGTGCAATACTCGCTGCGCGGTGCTCTGCAGCGGCCGGTCGATGGACATCGGCACGACGGCTTCCGCGTACCGAACGCCCGGCGCGGTTGAAAGCGCGCGCACGGCTACTTGAAGCGCGGTCACGTCTGCCGCAGTAACCGCGATGCCGTTGGCGGTTGCGGCGCCGTTCGTTCCCACGCCGCCGTCCGCGCGCGGCACCTCCATGAGAACGGCATCGACCTGCGGAAGCGCCCGCACGACGACACCACCCACGACGTCCGCCAGCGTCGCGGGATCGGCTCCGTCCGCCAATCCCACCGCAACAAGTAGCGTTCCGCCCGACCCCATTGCCCTGCGGCCCATCGCCACGCCACCGTCCGTCGCCTGCCCGTCCGGCGAAGCGTCGGCGACCGGCCCAGGGGTCGCCGATCCCAACGGATCGACCGGCTCCCTGCCGCGGCATGCGGCCGTAGCCAGGAGGAGGAGCACGCCCAGGAGGGCACCGCACGAAAACGCGTTACGGGATCCGTTCATCGTCGACACCTCAATCCGTCATCATTATCCGCGTACATATCGGTGGTTGGGAGTCAGAAGCGGATCCGAACGCCCGGTGGACCGCACTCTCGGCCCCGCACGGCGTACGCAAGGCATGCACGCGCGGGGCCGAGAGGCACGTGCACTACGAGCAGCCCGCCTTGAACACGAGCGGGTTTCCGAGTTCGCTGTACGGCTTGCCCGCGTCCAGTAGCGTCAGGTTGCGCTTGCGCGGATTGTGCAATGGATGCTCTGCCCGGTTCGGATTCAACGGTTGATCCCACCCATACACGCGCGTCGGATCCTCCACGGCGCGATTGATCGCCACTTCCGGCACGGACTTGCGCGTGAGGATGCGCGTGCACTGCGTAACCGGCGGCAGCACCGGGCCACCGCCCTTGCTGGCGGGCGGCTGGACGGGCGTCTGCGCCACGGGTGCGGCGTGTGCCGTCGTGCTGCCCAAGTCCGTAGCAAGCCACAGGCCGCACAGGGCTGCGACGACGGCGACGACGTGAGGCGAACGAACATGCTTGGTCATGACAACTCTCCTCTGGCGCAAGGCGACATACGGCGGTCGAACGTTCATGAACGGTACGCATTCACCTGACTGCGGGTTGCACAACATCATGGGCATCCCGTGGTCGCACCGTAGGGTTGGGAACCGGCCGATCGAACACCGGGATGCCGGTGTAGGTCGCCGCATCGATCTCGCCCGCGAGCGGGTAGTCGTTGACGATGACCGCAATAGGTACGTCGCTTTCGACGATCGCGGACCCGATCTGGCCGTCGACCAAGGCGCCGATCGCCGGCGGCCACCATGTATGGGCGGACATCGGTTGGATCACCGCGTCGCAGGTCGGACCACATCCGCCTGCCGGAACAGCGGCCGGTCCAAGGCCGACGAGGAAGTCGATGTGCACGCGACCCGGGCGGTCGGACGTGTTCATTACCTGAATCCCGGTGGTCAGGCGCGCGGCACCGTTCAGCCGCCGGTACAGCGGGACGGCAACCTTGGTGTGCGCGCGCTGTGCCGGCACCGCGTTGTACGCAGCGCTGTGCTCGGTCAGGTTCTGCGCGTCGTTCACGATCGCCAGCAGCTTGCCGCCAGGCGTCATGGATTGGATGACCGCCGACCCGAAGCAATCGTCCGGCAAGCCGGTGACGCCTCGACCGTCCGGCCCCTGGTAGAACACATGGCTGGAGTGGGGAGGGATGGTCTGGCGCGGCAGGGTGATCTTGCCCGCGGCGCGACAGGCCTGCGATGCCGAGCCGGCGGTGGTCGTATACAGTTCGACCAGCGCGTCCACCGCATCGTCGCCAGGATTGACGACCGAGATGCCCGTATCCAACCGGTCGCCGGGTCGCAGCCCATGCTGGCGGGATCGCCAGAGCGGTGCGAACAACCGCTCCGCGGATTGGTCGTTGTCATCGCCCGTTGGGACGGCCTCGAACGCCCAGATCGCGTGCTTGCTGCGCGCGATGTTGACGTAGGACATGGCACCGATCTGCGCGCCCGTGTCCGGCCGGTTGAGCGGGCCGTAGACCAGCCGCAGCCGGGCAGCGCCAAGAAAGCCGTCATCCAGTTGATTGAACACGGGGTCGTCGTCCTGAAGGTCGAACGTGGCGCCCTCGTATGGCTGGAGTTCGAAGTACCGGCTGCCCACAGGGCTGGACTGCCCTTGTCGGAAGAACGTCATCTCCACACGGACCGGTCGATCGTTGCCGTCGCTCATCACGCCGATGATCGACGTCATGCCGTAGTACTTGCGCACGACGAGCGGCATCGTGAGTTCATACGACGGCCCGACGTTGCTGTAGAGGGCCGCGGCGCCGGTCTCGGTCCAGTCCATCCGGGCCACGCCGGCCAACGGCAGGCTGATGTCATCCAACATCACGCCCGAGAAGGCGCCGAACGGCAAGGTCAGCTGCGGCAGGTAGATGTTGGCCGAGGCGCCGGGCGGCACACCCCACACTTCCTTGGGATAGGCCGGCGGCCGCCCGAAGCCGTCCGGCCGGGCATACGGCAGGATTTGCGGGAAGAAGTACGCCCAGGCGTTCAGCGTCTGCGATCCGTCCAAGTTCTGCACCTGCAAGGCCGTGTTCGCGCGACCGCCGGCCGGACCGCCGCGGCGGACAGTACGACCTCCGCCGACGTGGACGCCCGGGAAGCTGCGGTACGCGCTGAGTGGGATGCCGATGACGAAGTGGCCGCTCGGTTGCACGGTCGGCGGCGGCACACAGGCCGCGCTGGAAAGGAACAAGCTGATCGGCTTCTTCGCATACTCGGCACCGTCGCCGATCGCGCGGAGTACGAACGTATGGAGCGTGTCCAGCGGCGCCGCGGGCGGGATGCGGATCTCGTAGCCGAACGATACGGTGCGACCGCCGCGCTTCACCTCGATGTCGACGTACTCATCCGGGCTCGACACGACCCACGTGGCGTACGTTGCGGGATCGGGCTCGAGCGTGAGCCGCGAGATGCGGCTGCCAGCGTCCCGAATCAGGTCCGAGATGACCGTGGCCAGGTCAGCGGTAGCATTCAGCGGGACCGCACGGCCACCGGGACCCGTCCGCTTGGCCCACTGATCCCAGTAGTCGACCATGGTATCGAGCCAAGCTTGCCCCTTCGTCCCAACACCGACGACCAGGAGCGTCTTGCCGCGCCGGCCCATCTCGTCCAACTCGAATTGCAGGTCGAGGTCATCGCCGCCCCCGAGCGCGCCATCGCGACCTGGATCGAGGTGGCATGGAGCGTCGTGGCACCACGACCCTGATGGATTCTGGCGCGGGTTGACGATCCCCTCGTTCAGATTGTCGTCGTACGGCACGGTATCGCCGATCAGGATGACGTACGACCGCGCCATCGGGCGCCACCCCACCGCCGGATCATCATACGACTCGTAGAGGGCGCGCGTGTACGGCTCGTTGAGCGCGTATCCGCCACCATCCGCACGGATGCCGGCAATCGCGGCCTGCACTGCCGCCCGATTGGCCGTGATCGGTGAGAGCAACGCATAGGGCGTGTCGTTGCCCCCGGTCAGCGACGGATAGTCCTCGAAGACGGCAACGCCGAACTGCGCGTCGTTCACGATGCCGGCCACGTTCGCCATGATCGCCAGCGCCTCGCGGGTGGCCTGATCGATGAGCGGCTGCATGCTGCCCGTCATGTCGAACACGAACAGCACGTCGCCGACCGTCGGCGCTTCCGGCAGGAAGACGTCCAGCTGGCCGCGCAGGATGTCTCCCGGGCACAACAGCTCGGTCCCCGGCGGCAGCGGCTCGGTGGCCGTCGGCGTCGGCGGCGCGTTGGGGTCGGGGGTGGGTGTGAACGCGGTCGGGCGCGGCGTGATCGTGCTCGTCGCGTCATGGGTCGGCGGAACGTCGGTCGGCGGCGGCACGGGAGTGGTGGAAACGGGCGTGCCGGGCACGAACGTGATCTCGCGCTGCCAGCGCCCAAACCCGAACGCGCCATCCGCGCGCGACACGCGCAGCAGCCAGCCGTACGCCGTGTCGTCGTCGATGTCCGCCGGGCGGTCAATGTTCCCCGGCGTGTAGGACGATCCCGCGATCCCGGGGTTGGGAACGCAGTCGATGATGTCGCCGCCCGCAGGCGGTGCGAAGCACACCTGGTGTCGATCCTCCGCGCCCCGCCACGCCTTGATGCGCTCCGACCACGTGAACGGCGTGCCCCACGGCACGGACCGCTGATGCGCGGGCGACTGCAGCGGCGCGTCCGCGACGTCCAAGTCCAGCTCCGGCACGCAGCCGTTCGCGTCGAAGTCCGAGATGTCACGCGTGAACCACGCCGCCAGACGCTGATCGCTCGGGCTCGGTTTGGCGTTTCCGACGAAGCTCACGTAGTACGCCTCGCCGGCCGCCAGCGCCGGCACGTTGAGAAATGCGTACACGCCGCCGGGTCCGGAGGACGCCGAACCGCTGAGGGTCTCGCTGCCGCCTACGCCCGGCGCGTACTTGACGAGCGTCAGCGGGACGCCGACCGCGGGCTGGCCCATCTCGTAGACCGTGCCGGAGATGCCGCATCCGGCCTGAACGGACCGCGGGGCGGCACCATCCCGTCCGTCAGACCCGCGCATGTGATTCGACTTGGCCGGATCGTTGGCTGCCGGTTGGACGATCGGCTGCATGCCACCGACACGCGACTTGAAGGCCGAGACCACGACCGGCGTCGTCGACCGCGCCGCCGCGGCCGGCGAGGTCGCGGCGACTTGCGGGTCGAGCTGGGCGAAGGCCGCGCCCAAGAGGATGAACCCGATCCACTTGGCGGAGCGGATCCGCGGCGGCACGCTCGGCGGCGTGCGGCGGGCAGTCACTGCAGGGACGACGCACCGGACGAGGGCAGCGAGGCTCGGGCGGCGAGGCATGGGGCAGGACTCCTTCTGTGGTGCTTCACAGTAGGGGTCTGAATCGCTCCGGGTCCGCCGAATGTCCTGGAGAGGTCACTCGAGCGGTCGCGCAAGAAGTCGAGAGATACCGATCAGTAGATCATCTTGTTGCAGTATCGCGTTCGACACCCAATGCTTCGGGAATCTCATCTTGCTCGCTATTATCCACGAATCCGAACGCGCAGTTCATCCGCAGGATATCACACCACCGGCGGATGCGCGCCGCTTCGAATGACGATGCACGTTCAACACAGATCAAGGCGCCAGCGTAGAGGCCCCCAAGGCGTGCTTTCCTCGTGACTGTTGCCTCCAAGTGCTCCAGCCGTACATAGGAACACTTGCAGGAAATCAACGTAAGCCCAATGCTCTTGGGCGAATAAGCAACCAGGTCGGATTCGCCACCTTGACCATCAGACCTGCCAGGGACCGTGGTTAGTTTTACATTTGAAAGAAAGTGTGAGTACTTTCGACTATTCGAAAGGAGTGAGGCCACATACCCCTCGAATGCGCCGCCGACAAGCTCCTTGGAAATCTCGTGAAGTCGCTCCTTCACAGACTGGCGTACGGCGCCTGTATCAAAAGAATAAATCAGTTGGCCATCACGAATTTCCATCAGACGGCGTCGTTGCGCCGCACGCAAGTACTCCTCGAACTCTGGATTGCCTGGCGCAGGCACAACATAGGGAGCCCTCGCCGACTTCGCCATCGACTCAAGCTGACTGCGATAGTCAATGAACTCAGGCCCAAATCGCCGCAAGAGATCGTACCCGATTTGTCCGATCTTCAAACCCGATGCCGGAATCTGGGAACTGATCCAATCATGCACCTGATTCAGACCATGTGATGACAATACGATCGGCGTATTAAGTAGTGCGGCAACTTGCATCAGTCCAATCGGAATATCGAGTGGTGCCGTACCGCCGCCGAGGAAAGCGCGGGGCGTGTCGCAATAGAGCGTAGCAACCCCCTCCTCACTGGCAGCTTTCCAGGCACCTATGCTCATGTTCTTCGTGCCGCCCGTGTAGTTGACGCATATCCGACCAAGCTCGGCCCTGGCGAGGAATGGACGGATCACAGCAGCAGTCTCGGCAAGGCCCGGGAACGGCTCGTGGAGCGCGACCTCCTCCCATTCGATAGCTGGCGCATCATTCCCAAGCTTCGGAACCGTCCGCTGCGCCAGCGCAACCGCATCACGCGTGTGTTGCGCCTTCCTGACAAAGGCGGGGCTGGGACTGTGCACCTGAATCACCCGCCGCGGCCGCAGCGCCAGTATCGGCAACACATTCTGCATCGTCTGGTCGCTGACCAAGTGGATGATCGTGTCGAACGTGTCAGCCATCACCCGCCACCTTGCGGCCTTCGCGTGCTGCCTCCCGCTGTGCCTGCAAGTCCAGCACCTCCGCCACCTCGAACGCCGGAGGAACGGCGCCGGGAACCGGGCGCATGCGAAGACAGGGCGGGAAGTAGCCCATGCGCCCGTGCAACTCGGCGATCAGGAGCGTCGCGCTCCAGTTCAATGCGGGCGGGACGAGAAGCAACGATTGCGACTGCCACTCGGCGCTGTCCCACCCAACGCGGTCGGCCGCAGCGCGGACTTGCGCTGCAAGCGGCGCCTGGGCGTCGATCTGCGCGTTGATGTCGATGACGGTCACGTCGGCGGGCGAGACGCCGCACAGGCGGGCGGCGTCCTCGACATGCCTCGGCGCGAGCGGGTGGGTGAAGTTGAGGATGATCACGGCGTCGGTTCCGCCTCGGAACGGGGCAGGGCAGGCTCAGACGTGCCACGTGGTGTTGGCCGCGGCTCGCAGTCAACCCGCTGGAACGGAGGGGACCACACGAGACAGCCATCGCTGGGCACGCCCGGCGGCACGTCCTGCAGATCGAAGATCACCCGATAGTGGCTGCAGAAACTGTGGTTATCGAACGGGTTTCGTTGGGCGCCAAGGTTCTCCATCTGAACCATCGGCGCCATGAACTCCAATCGCTCGTTGGCTGTACGTCCGTGGTTCTTGGCGTGCGCTTTCAGCATTTGCACCCCAATCTGCTGTCCTAGCGATCGGATATCTTGTTCGCTGTTTAGGTGGGCGTATTCGCATCGCATGATCGGTTGTCCGTTGTGTTGAAAGATGACGTCGAATCGCTTGGGCAAGCTCTGCCGCCACCGCAGATCCAGCTCGTTGTGCCAGATCATTACCGCAAACAGCAATGTGGCAATATCGAACAGTACGCCAAGGATCTCATCCCAGAAGTGAAGCAGTCCCTCAATCGACTGAATGCCGTTCCACCAAACCCAGACTCCCACGCAGACGAGGAGCAGAAGTGTCAAGAAGGTCGGCTTCCTGTCTCTCCAGGCATACGCTAGTTTCTCCACCCACATGGGGCGAATGTGTGCGCTAATTTATCAACATCCGAACTGCCATTGACGTGCGTCTCACGATGAATGTAACTCCTACAGGCGCTCAATCATCCCGTACAAGCTGGCACAGATTCGGGCGACGAGGATGACCAAGGAGAGCAGCATGAGGACATCCCACACTGGGATGAGCTTTGGTCCGGAAGCCACCCCGAGCTGGCCGTCGGCACCGATCCACTCCACTTTCCAACACCGGACACGCCGTGTCAGGGGCACTTGGCTTCCCCAAAGATGTACGCGCTGGCCCGCTGCGACGGGAAGAGGCTCCGACGGCGCCGTGAGGATGACCTTGTACTCGCGAGGAGTGGCCGGCATGGTCACGTGGAAAACATGCTCTCCGAGCAGGCGGTCATGCATGGTGCCGCGCAATCGATCGAGTCCCATATCAATCGCGGTCCGAGACACGGCCGGCCATCGCAACCGGCTCCGATGCAGGGTCAGGGTAGCCAGAAAGAACGTCACCGTAGCGGCGGTGCTGTGCCAGCCTTTCAGACCAACCGCAAGCCAGACATCGAACGCCAGACAGCCAAGAAGCAGCCCGAGCGCGAGCGCCTCCAATGGCGCAGGTCGAATCATCATGACCGGCGGCCGAGCGATGTCCCCTTCGATCAGCGCATCGGGGCTCACAACCTCCTCCGCTGCTTCCTTCGCCCCGCGACCCAACCATCTGCGAATGCAGGCCAAGGCGTAGCTGACGAAGTCGACAACCTCTCGGCCGACGGCTCCCCTCATCAGGTCCGTCGCTTCGGAGACCGTTCCTGCGCCATGGATCTGCGATTGCTTCCCCGGATACTCGCTCCGCAGCCGGTCTGCGCTCTCTGCAGGAACGATCACGTTCAACCCGCGCCGGAACGCGGCGTTCAGCTTGTTCTCCAGTCCTTGCACGTCCTTGATAGAACCGTTCGGCTCCAGGCGCCCCGTAATTGCCCACGTCTCTTGAGGTGCTTGGTTTCGCCGATTCGATCCAAGCAGGAATCGCAATCCGACGGCTGTACCGGCACCTGCGGAGGCTCCACCCACGCGTTCGACAAAGGGAGAATGACGATCCCCCTCCGTGAGCGCACGCAGCCGCCAAGCAACGCTCGAGAGCGCATCAGACGACCTTCGCCTCAATCCAAGCGACCCGTCCCAAGCGGTCGCCAAGGCTTCCGCAAACGCGGCATCACTGGCGAAGTAGGCCATGGCAAGCGGATCAGGATAGAACTCGTCCTTTCCCCACGGCACGAGCTGAAGTTGCAGGAGCAGAACGAGTCCGTCAGCGCCCCGGTCGACGAGCAGCTTGAGGCCGGTTTGGCGCCGCTGCTTTTCCAGGCACGTTGAATCCGTGAACGCCGCGATAAGCATGTCGATCGGCCCGATCCCCCAATCCGCCCCGGCACCCACGGCCTGAAGGAGCTCGCGCGACGTCGGGCGCTCAAGCCCTTGCCCCGCCACGCGCGCCAACACGCGTTCGGACAGCTGGTCGACCGTCGGGTCGCAGGTGATGCGATACCTGACTGCCGCAGGATCCATCACCTCCGCGTGCGGTATGGGCTCGATCGTCACGGGCCACTGCGTGCGGTGCGGTGACTCCGCGAGTGCAGAACGCGCCTCCGACCACAGACAAGTGGCCTCGATCAACTGGCGGACGCGGGACGCCATCGGTTGCTGGTCCCACTGCCCTGACTTGATGACAGCCGCCATGTGAGCGGACAGAAGGATGGCCGTGGAAACCTGGGCCTGCGTGCGCGACTCTTCCAGAAGCATCGGAATGCACGCCGAGAACGGACCGTCCAGCTGCGGATCCAGTTCGTCGACCAGCCCCAGGCCGGCTGCTTCCGTGCAAGCGGCGACCCACAGCTGTTCCGGGCCGGTCAGGCGCAGGATATCCTGGCGTCCTTCGGCACGAGGACGCCTTGCCGGATCCCGCATTCGATCCGCAATCTGCCGTAGCTGCTCGATGGCAGGCATGGGCGAAGTGTCCAATCAGCGCTGACGTTGTCCACAATGACGGCTCGCTGCCACCGGGAGCCGCAGCATCAGCTGGATGCCGGAGTCGATTATGCCGCTACCGTTGGACAGTGCGCAAGGGGGCTCCGGCCGGCAGATCCGACGGACGTCCCGCACTGTGGCCGGCCATCGTCCCGACTGGAACGGACCACTCGGCGAACCCCCACGACAAGGCGCTGAATGAACGACCTCAAACAGCTAGCGACTGCTCCAGAGCCCGCCGGACTTCTGGTGCGACGCCGGATTCATTGTCGCTCAGTCGTCGCCATGCCGTACGTGTAAGCTCGGAATCGGCGGCGGCAACCGACGCGACAACCGTGGCGACAAGATCGTCCGTGAGCGCCGACGCGGGAATCGGCTCTTCAGGCAGTTGAAGTCCAACGGAGAGCAGCGCGTCATTGCGGTGCAGCTTCACGGCTCCGCAACAGACTTGACTAACGTCGCTCCAAGCCATCGGAACAATGAGGACGCTGTGGTCCGATGCCAACGCATCGTGAGGCTCGGGTCCGCCCCAGATCGTCAGAAACATCAACTTGCCATCCCACGCCTGGTCACGCACCTCCAAGTCGACCTTCAGGTCGTCGCCACCGTTTGTCCAGACGGTGGCGAGCATTCGGCCACTGTCGTCGCGGAACCTGACCTCCTCCGTCTGATCGAGTGACGAGCCTGTCGTGCTTGCCTGCATCAGTTGTGGCCGCAGGCTGAGTCCGAGCGGCACACTTACGGGAAAACGAAACAGGCGGGCAATGCGTTGGAGCACACTGTCAACTGGTGCCGGGTATGGTGCGATGACGCGGGATGGAAGGAGCACGTCGGTCGTGTACCGACTCGACGGCAAGTCGCGAAACAACGCTTGGCCTCGACGATCCAGCCGCCCAACGATTCGGTTGGCGGCGCCGCTCCCATCGATGGGCGTAAACGTGATGGCTGTACCCTCGAGCTCGTTCGACGAAAACTCGAACGGCAGCACTGTAACGGGGACATCGAACACATCCTCCGTCGTGCCGGGCAGGGGGTCGATCATCACCGCCAGGTTCTCGTGCTCCCGGATCATGCCGTCGCCGGTGTTCCACACTAGGTCGTCCAGCAGGTCGTGCAGCTCGGCAGGAATCAAGTCGTTCATCGCGGTCCGTCCTTAAAGATCGGCAAAGTTGAGATTGGGGCGGCTGCGCGGGCCGCAGGGCCGCCGGTCGAAGAGAAATCGTCGAAGCAAATACGCTCCATCGGTCGGCTCCGGTTCGGTCGCCTGACAATCCATACACTAGGGCTCTGAATCGAACTTGGCGCTCGTTCCCCGATTGAGTCGTGCGCCCTTCCGTCGGCGCGCCGCGCGCTCCGCTCTCGCGATGCCGGCCGTGCGTTCATGGGTCGCGGTCCTGGAGCAAGCGGCGTGCCGCCGCAGCCGCCGCCACATCTCCCGACCGACTCGCAGCATCTGCCGCCCGATCCAGATCGAGACGTTCGATCTCCGACAGCAGCTCGTGGGCTTTGCCGCGCACGAGCGAGTCCGGGTCGTCGAGCATGCCAGCGACACGTGCGATGGCTGCGGGATCGCGCGTTTCGGCAACGTAGTCGACGGCTGCCGCACGGCGCTGGGGTTCAGGGTCGCCAAGCAGCGCGAACGCCATCGCCTGGGTAATGGTGTCCGCCTCGGGGTCCATCCAGATGTTCGGCTGCAGCGCCATGTGCGCTTGGTGGCCACTGCGTGATGCCTGATACAAGCCTGCTTCTACAGCAGGGTCGTCAATGTCCGCGTACACGCCAGGACGTCTCTCGTCCCAGACAGCCGTTGTGCGCTTCGCACGCCTCCCCTGGCAGCGGGGGCATACGGGGAACTCGTCGAGGAACAGGTTGTCGCACGCCTGGCACCGCCAGCGATGCTCGAGCACATGGTTCCCGTCGGATTCGACCGGCAGCACGTACTGATGGCAGCGCTTGCCGTGCCAGTCCTGCTCCTCGCTGGACAGTTGACCGCACTCCACGCAGGGCCGTGGTGACGTACGCAGGACGCCGCACTGCCGGCACTTCCGCTCCAGGATGCACCCGGTTTCCAGTCCCATGAACTGGGTCAGCGGGTACATCATGCTGACCTCGTACGCGCTGGGCGGCGGTCGCCTGGCCACCGCCCAGCCGCGCACCGCCTGCGCCACGAACGGCGCCAAGCTGAACAACTCCGGGCGCCAGTTGGCCAAGCGATGGGCGGGTCGGCAGCAGCGGCAAGCCGATCCGCCCGCGCACGGGCGCACGTGCCGCCCGCACTCGCAGGTGCCGGTAATCAGCTGGAGTGCCAAGCGGTCAGCGAGCTTGCGGAGATCCGGCTGCGACAACGGCATGAAACCAGGCACGCCGGCCGCAAACTGCCTCCAAGTATGCGTGAGCGCAGACTCGGCGAGCGCGGCGACGGCGAACACGGCCAGCGGCCAGCGGCCTTCGGCGCCCGTCGAGTGCGGGGCGATGTTGCGATGCCAACCGCAGCCCCAGGCGATGGCGAGGTCGAGGCTCTCGCGTGAACCAACGCACTTGACTGACGCGAGCGCCCGCACGATGTCGGAGATCTGTTCGGAACGCGTGCCTGGGGGCGCCAAGGCGACGGCGAAAACAGCGAGCGCCCTTGAAGTCTCCCCGATGTCGTCCGGCCACAGCACTCTCGGCACCACGAACGCCTCGATCGCCTGGCAGTCTGTGGTCAGTTGTTGCACCCAACCTGCAGCCCCGCCGTTCGTACCAATGCCAGACTCGCGGCGCCAAGCGTGGATTGCCGCGTCTATCCCGGATGTCACGCCACCATTCGTTCCCGCTAACATACCTCGTCGCATCTCTACGCTGCGTGCGAGTCGATCAACAGTGCAGCCAAGGGACTACTGTAGTCTATGACCGGCGAGTAATCGCGCGTGTATATCTGGGCCGCTCCAGGCTCAGGCCAATGCACAACAATCCTCTTCTCCCTATGACGAAGTCGCTGCAGCGCGTACCAGAAGTCACTATCTCCGGAGACAAGCACCGTTGAATCAAAGTCGTTGACTGAGAAAGCCATGTCGCAGATGATGAGCGGATCGACATCTTTGTATGGACCATGCTCACGATGACTCAGTCTGGCGCGATTGATTACAGATCCGTGAGCCACCGAGCGGAGATCACGTCCCTGAACATAGACATTCAGGCGCTTTGGGTGATAGCGTTCATGCAAGGCCCCGGTCAGGTCATTTACATCCACCTTGGGCATTAAGCGGGAAATGTTCGGCCAGTCCACGTATACCGCCACCCGTCCCAAGTCCTTCTGCAGCATCTGTTGGTGCGGTTCGTCGTCGTCGGAGGCAGCCGGCTCTGGCGCAGCGGACGGGGCACCGGACTCTTCCGGATTCACTACTTCCTCTCCTGCTGTGGGTGCGCAAACTTGCGGTGCAGCATCAATAGGGCTCTGAATCCCAGGGTATCCCGGTACGTCGCCGGCATCCGACCATGAGGATGGTCACGGCCACTTGAGCACGAGGTTCAGTGGGTTTCCGCCGCCAGTCACAACCACACTGACGATATCGCCGGCCTTGACTCCCGCCGGTGCAACCCCCAAACCGATCACGCCCTTGCCGGCGCGGCCAACGAGCTCAGCGGTCCACTTGCCCTTCTGGTTAAGATCGACGAGGCGCGCCTGAACGGTCGTATTGCCAGCAATGGGTGATACAGCAGGCCGCGACGGTACTGTCGGACCAGTGGCAGGCATGGATCCCTGCCCCGTGGCAGTTCGCGCACCTGTCGCCTGAACCCCTCCGTCGCTCTTCCCGGATGACCCGCTCTGACCTTCCCCAACGGCCCTTCCTTGCGCGCGCCCCACCGGCGCCAACGCCAGAACGCTCCTCTTCGCATCCTGAAACTCGTTGATCCGTCGCGCCGGGTCAAGCACCATGTGCCGCGCCTCATCCGAGTCACGCGGCACAGGCCGGGCCAGGGAGATCAAGTCCTGCATCTGCACCGACCCGCTCCACCCTCCTCTCACGCCCTTCAACTGCTCTTCCATCCACATGGCGAACTGGTTGCGGCAGTCTTCGACCGTCAGCTTGCGGCCATCGTTCGCTTGGACGCTCAACTCGCCAACGCGCAACTGCACGCGGCCATAGCCGAACGACTTGGCAAGGCCGAGCGTGTGGAAGCAGTCCGACTCGCCGCCGAAATCGAGCGCCCAGAGCAGCGCTCCCAGCTCGACCGTGCGCAGGTTGTGGATACGGAGCGATCCCTTGAAGGTGCCGGGCAACACCGGCGTAAATGTCGATGTCGTCCTCTCTTGATCCGCACCGACCGCCGACTCTCGCACGACCTCGTGTGGTCGATACCGCTTCCATCCGCGGATACGCGCATCGTCGTCCATGAGCGTCTTGTAGTCGTGCTCGGATGCCGGCCGGTCGCCAAACCCTGGTCCCTGCTCGATGTAGTTCGGGTAGTAGCTCGGCTTGGGTGAGCCGAGCACGAGGCGTCGCGCTCGGTCAGGGGATGGCGCGGAGCCAACGGGCGTGAACAAGCCGACGCTGACCCTGCCCTTGCGAGTCACCCCACCCTGACGGGCAGGCTTGCCCTTCGACGCCTGGTTCGGACCCACGCTTCCGAACATTAGATCTGCCAAGTCCGCTTCTGGACTGAGTGCATCCGCCTGCGCATTGCACACCGCATTGCCGATCGTGTGCTTGTAGGCGAGCCGGAACATCATTGCCAAGCCGAACGCCCGCAACTCGCCGTTCGGCCACCGGAGGAAGAACACCGGCACCCGGCCTCCTCTGTCCATAGCCTTCCGCCAGAATCCCCACTCCTCGTTGGGTGCAACTCGCTCGTCCACCATGCGGGCTTGCTGACCCTGGTCGCCGTGCACGAATTCGAAGTCAGCAAACGCCTCGGAAGATACTGAAATCGCGGAGCTGCCCGGTGCGGGGTCGAAGAATACAAAGTCGTGTTGCTTGGGAGACCCGCCTGGGTTCCTTGGCGGCCACCGTTGAGGTTGTCCAGTGAACACGAGCACGCCACCACGCGCAGTACCCGGGGTCGCAGAGCCGAACGCCGATAAGAAACGCGCATTCGCAGGACGCAGCGGACGAACATCAACATCCACCAGTCGCGGAAGTTCCTCGCCTGCCGGCGAGCCCCACGCGGAGTACTTCGTCACCGAACTCGTCTTGGGAGCACCTGGGTCGAACACAATCTTGCGCGCTGCGGAGATTGCCAGAAGATCCGAGTAGTGAATCTTGGCGAAGTCGCATGGTAGGATCTCGAGGCGATTCGGGTTGCTTGGAGCCTGCCTGAGCCACCCAGAATCCACCAACGGCAATGGAATGGCACGGCCTCCCGTAACCGGCACCATCATACTTGCCATGTGGCCCGTATACAGTCGGCGATTGTTCAGGTCCCGCACCCCATACCGATGATCATTGAACCGCCCCAGCTTACCAAACGACGCGATCTCCACCACGTTGCGCAGCATCCCTCGCACGGACGAGCCGGGGATGGCCAGGCTTCCGTCCGGCAGGGCGAAGAACTGTTCCTTGTCCTGGCCGCGGACGAACAATGGGGAGAACGTCTCGAGCTCGAGCTCGATTGTCCCGCAGATGCCGTCCTTGAACGGAGCGTCGATGGCCGGCACATCCGCCCAATCGGGAAACACCACCTTGGGTGAAAGCGGCACGAAGTTGTATGGGGCGCGGATGCGATCCATCACGAGTCCTCCCAGCCAAGGAAGCGGGCCGCGAACGGGCGCCATACCTGTACATCCGCACCGAAATCAACGGGACCCTCAGCCTGCAGCCGCCACCATGTGCGGTAGCGCAGACGAGCACCCCCTTCGGTCGAGAGGAAGCTCTCGTCTACGGCCAGATCCGGGCCATCCTCAAGTCGATCCTCCAGTAGCCAGGCGCGCCAGCCGGTCCCGTGCTGGCGAATGTGGAGGCTCTGGCCAGGGGTTCCTTTCAGGACGATCTCGGCCGACAGAGGCGCCGCGTCGCCGAGGTCGGTCGACGGCACGCGGCGGACGCGATCCGTGGTACAGATCCAGCCGGTGCCGTCTGTTTCGTGAAGGAGCTTCTTCACCTCAGCGACCGAGACGAGGTCGGTCACGGATCGTACCGTGAACGAACCGGGACGAGGTTCAGCCCCGGAGGGGAACCAGCCGTTCACGCGTCCTCCTCAAGTGGATTCGAGCCAGCCCACCGAACCGTCCCCTTGAAGTACCCATGTCCGCGACTCGCGCCACCGCCGAGTGCAAGCCGCCCCTGGCACAGGTCATCCAACGCCGCTCGGAAGGCGGCCAACGCACGCTTGCCAACCTCGTCGTCGAGCCGGGCCTGCCCTATCGCCCTCCGACAGTCCAGCTGTATTGCGATCTCGATTGCGCCGCTGTCCGAAAGCGGTGCTTCGCGGAACAGGTGCCCGTCCAGCGGTCCGCCGGAGAAGCGGTCGATGCTGACATGGTCTATCGGCATGGGACCTCCGCGTGCAGGCCACGCATCGTCGATCACGAGGCGACCCGGGCGGCCCTCCGTCTTGCTCCGGATCACGCCGAACAGCACGTCGACCTCCTCCGGCACCTCGTTGGCGCGCCGGGCAATCGCCAGTGCCCACTCCTCGCGCAGCCGCCAGGCATGAAATGCCGTGCGATGCCGCAGCGCCCCCTTGATCGCCGACGCCGGCAGCACGAATCGCGGTCCGCTGACCGTCGCCGGAGTCGTCGCCCAGTCGATTCTCTTCTCCGTCAAAGGCGCCATGTCCACCGACTCAGCCACATCGTTGGCCAGCGGTCTGAGTTCGGAACCCGTTCCTCCCACGTCACTGAGAGCTTCCGGCGCGCCGCCGCCCACCAGCCAGAAGTCCTCGGGGACGAGCTCGATGGTGCCCGTGCAGAATCCCTCGGCGATGCCGTCACCGAACTTCATTGGCTGCAATACGCCGTCCGGAATGTGCCCTCCGATGTCCCTCGGAATGCGCGCGAGTGCATCACGATCGGCGGCCTTGCGTAGGTCAAAGGTGGAATGCAATGCCCGTACGACCTTGAACCTGCCGTTTCCACGCCGTGTTCCTGACCCGAAGCGGGCCGTGGGCCCGTTCAGCAGATCCACAAGCTGCGCAGGAGTTACCGGACATCCGTCGTGGCGGATGATCTCGAACGTGAACCGCGCCCCGACCGGAACGGCGCTGACGTCATGCTTTCCGCGATCGTCCACCGTGCCGAAGCCATTCAGTCGGACGTGGTCTCGCGTTACGCCGGCCGCGATGAAGTCCAACACTTCGTCCACCGTGCCCACCTTACGAACCGGCGCGCGTGCCGGCAGCGGGCAGTCGTTCCTGTCATGCACGTGCGCCCAGCTGACTTCGAGCGCGCTGCCGGCGCCGCGGGCACGCTCCTGATAGCCGAAGACTTGCTTGCACACGTCGTCGTGATCCGGGTCGTTTCCCGCCGCCATCAAGTGTCGCAGCACCCCGGCGATCGTGCTGCCCGGTATCGTCGGGAGCCCGTTGGCGTCCGTCACGCACACGACGTCCGTGAAGTCGCCGGGCGCGCCCGTGCCGATGGACAGCGGGCTCTCGAGCTCGATCGTGACACGCGCCAGATCGAAGCGCAGTCCGCGGAGATCGAGATCAGCCATCGCGCGGCTCCTCACGCTTCAGGCGCGCCATGCGCGCCGCGAGCAACTCCGTCGCGGGTAGGACGTCCGCCGCTTCGGCACTGGCCAGCAGTCCGACCAGGCACTCCGCGGCCGATCGTCCGTCGTGCCGTTCGGCCCAGCGCTTGGCCGTCGTTCCGCGTCCCATGCGCCGCCCCTTGGAGGCGTCGCCCTCGCGCGCCGCCTTCAACCCGAGCTTGCGCTCCAGATTCTCTCGGAATTTGGCCGGATCCGCCCCTTGCAGGCGCGCCATCGCCGCCAGCCGCCTGACTTCGCCCCACTGCGCTGCGGGTACGTCAGCGTATTTCTTCATCGACTCGGACCACGTGCGGGACGTCGCCCAAACCCGGTCCTGTTCGGCGGCCTCCCGCAACTGTGCGCCGAGCCAGGCGCCGAGATCGTCCTGCGGCAGCGGGGCCGCGTCGGCCACCGTCGCGACGCCGTCCGCCGGTACGTCGGCCGGGTCCGCCTCATGGACGGCGACCGGACTGGATACCGTCACACGCTCGCTCTCCAAGAAGGCGGGCTGCACCACAACGCGGCCCAACCCCTCATGGCGGTACGCGCCGATCCCGTCCGCCGCGGCGGCGCGCGGCACGGACAGGTCGATGGGTCGGTCCAGCGCAAACACGACGACGCTGCCCGCTACGATCACCTGTCGTTCGAGATCCGGCCGCCCTCGTTTGCCGTTGAACGGCGACCAGCGTGCGAAGCGCAGAAAGCTCCGGGCGGGGTCGAGGCGGGGGTGGACATCATCGGGCAAGCCGAAGTCCGCTCCTGTCGGCTGAAGCCGCGGTGCCCCGCTGTCGTCATCGCGCAATGCGACATCGGACAGGCACCAGAGGCGGACGACCTTGGCACTGCCCGCAACGAGAGGCCATTCGGATGCCGGGACCGGATCCACGCGCTCGATTCGGGCCAGTCCGAACTCGGCTGTTCGGGACCGGCCGAGGCGGTGGCTCCGGCCGACAAGACGTCGCTCGACACCGGCCAGGAGGTCGGGATCGGAAGATGTGACGACGCTGCGGAAGGACTGGCCCGCCGCGACGCTTTCCAGCCCATACAGGAACCCGTCGCGCGCCCGACCGAGCTCATCGACCGCTGTCCGCATGCTGTACGCCGTCGCCACGGGCACCCTCCGGCCGCCGGCGTCGATGAAGCCAACGCGCTCCTGGACCATCTGCGCGTTCGACGGGCGCTCCGCGACAGCAAGGTTCCACAGCGGCTGGGTGGGATCGTTGACCGTCTTGTCCTTATGTAGGACAAGCGGCATCGGCCAAGCGACACCCGCCTCCGCTTCGGGCAGGGCGTCGCCGTATCGAACGCGGCCCGAATGAAAGAGGTCGAAGCTGTTCGGATCGTCGTACCCTTGCGCCGCACACGCGCCCAGGAGCACCGAGCCCCGGATGCGCTGCAGCGTCCGGTGGCCGCCGACCGTCGCGGCCGTTGCGCTCAGCACGATGTCCGTCTCCAGCGTGATCCGCAGGTGCAGTTCGCTCACGGCAGCACCTCCAAACGGGCCGCGACCCGGCCGAGGCCGCGCCGGCGGTGGGAACCCACGCCGCGTAGGAACAGCGGAACCGCTGCCCCGATCGCCGCTGCCGACGCCACGTCGAGTCCGTCGACGGCCGCGCGCAGCGTCATCGGCACGCTGATCTCGATCGCACGCAGCGTCTGATCCGCCGCGGTGCCGTCTGCGGCGATCCGGGTCGAAGCGAAGGTGCGGACGAGGGCCTGGCGCTCGATGGGATGGGCCGCCGCCCAGGCAGCCCACGCGTCACCCAGCGTCGCCGATCCGAAGCGAAGCGACCCAGCCTTCGTTTGAAATCGCGCCTCTTCCAGTTGCCGCTCGCGGTTGTCTTGCCGCTCGCGGTTGTTGCCCGCGTCGCGCAGGAGGTCGGAGCCAAACCAGTCGGTGACCCATTGGGCAACGCGCCGGTCTTCCGCGGCCGGCGCATCCGTGTCTGACAGAGTGTCCGCGATCTGCTCTTCCTCGGCCGTCTTCAATTGCCTGGCGACCTCGGCCAGCAGCCCTGCACGCTGGGCAAGCCGGACGGCTTCGCGCACGAGGCCCTTTACCGTCCGGCCGGGCAAGTACGGCAGGCCTTCTTTCGTGCGCGCCACGACGGCATCGACGCTCGGACCGTCGCCGCGGCCCGTGCCGGCATGCCAGTAGCTGACCAGGTCGAGCACCAACGTGCCATGGTGCAGCGCGCTCATCGGCCCACCGCCTGCGGCAGGGATCGGGCGATCACCTGCTCGATTTCAAGCGCGTCGAGAATGGGAGTCGAGCGCGGGCCGGTCGCGGACCGGGACCAGCCGGTCGTTGGATCAACGTCGAACGGGGCAAGCGCGGCATCGAGGGCTGCCAGACGCTCCTTGTCGGACACCGCCAATACCTCACGCATGCGGTCCCAGCGCTCTTGCGCGCGCTGGGTGTCGTCCTTGGCGATGTCCACCCAGCCCCGCAGCGCGCCGCGCGGCATAAACCGCGCGCACGTCGCCAACGAGCGCAGCGAATCGAGCTCACCAAGCCCATACGGATTGCGCGTTAACACGTGGTCGCCGGCGGTGACCATCAGTTCGTTCTGCCGTACGCCATCCCAATCGTCCGACAGAGCGGTCGTGACACGGTGGAACGCCATCCCCGACTCCTGGCGCGCACGAAATGTGGACTTGGCGGCGTGGCAAAGCGATTCCGCGAGCGCATGCGCATCGATAAACGGCCACCCCGGCTTGATGATCGCCACGCCCGCACATGCGTGCAGCGCTTCGCCGCCGATGCCCAGCGCCTCGGCGCGTGCCTGCGTCTCATCCTCAAACGTCTGCAGGTACTTCTGGGTGAAGTCGAGCGCGCCGCGCGCCGGCACGATAATCGTGAAGTCATCCCCGCCAAGCACGATGGGGCGGGCGGGTACGCGGTCGCGGGCGACCTTCAGCGTTCCGACTGCCGCCTTGGCGGCCGCATCTGTGGCTTCCTGCAACGCCACCGAAAATCGGCGCGCGTTAGCGGGCGGCACACGGCCCGATGCGAAGAGGGCGCCGATCCCGTTCGCGTCGGCATGCACGACGGCAAGGTAGCCTTCGGGGAAGTCGTCGATGTCCACCAGGAACGACGAAGGGCTATCCTCGCCGAGAAGCTGCGCCGTCACGCGATCCCGGCCCTCGACGTAGCCGTTCACTCGGGCGCGTGTCGCGCGATCGACGGTGCCATCGTCGCCGCGGCCGACCGCCGGCAGGCCCGTGCGGCCGCTGCGTTGGACAAACGGACCCGCTTCAGGGAGGTCCGCGTGCTGACTCGCGCTCGCCTCTGCCAGAAGTTTGTACAGCTCCGCCCGGTCGTCCCCCGTCACCCATGCCTGGATGACGGACAGACCCGGCGCGCGCGCGGCCACGGCCATCGGCCACCAGCAGGCAAACGCGCTGAGCTGATCATGATGCTCGAAGCGGATCGTGGCTCCGCCGGCTGCTGCCGACTCAACCGTGCCGCCGCAGTGCGCCGCGCGCTCCTCGGCAACCCGCGTCAGCTGCGCAACGACCTCGCTGCCGCCGGCGATCTCCTTCAGCTTGCCCGATCCCAGGATCCACGCCTGGATGCCCTTGACCTCGGTACGGTACAGCAATGGGGGCGCTCCTGGCTGTGATGCGGCCAACGCATGCCTCTGCGGACCCAGGGGATGATGAAGCACGTGAAGCGGCTCGTCAAGGCGACCTTTCTGGCTCCGCCGTTCAGCCAACTGCCCTCCTGCCAGTGCCATGGACGAGACGTAATTCCGCTTGGCATGGCGGAACAGGAAATGGTGATTCGACTCAGACCCCTAGTGAGTTGTCAGGAGCCAGTCGAGCTCTCACAGCGACACAATGGAGGAGCCGATCATGCATCGTTGGATTCTGACAGTTGTCCTTGCACTCGTGGCCGTTGTCACTCCGCAGTTCGCCCACGCTCAGTCCGTCGATGTCGGCGCCAATCAACTTCCCATCCATCTTGACTCCCCTGATGTTTGGAGTGGTGACGCACTCGCTGGGTTCGAGTTGCTGCGAGTTGTTCCTCTCGCCAAGGCCGACTGTTCCTGCATCAAGTTCATCCAGAACCGAATGGGCTGGAGCGCTCTCGGCGGCTTTCCCAACGGCGCAGGGACGTATGCGACCACCTCGTATTGGAACCGAAGCGAACGCGGATATCGCAAGAAGTACTCCGATCCGCGCAAGGATGCGTTCATGATCCTGCAGGGGGGGGTGCTGGGCGCCTTCAGCCCAGGCCACATTGCGAGAATTATTACGACACCAACCCTGTCCCGGGACGGCAAGAAGTGGAGCTTTAGAGTAGAGCACGCCGGCTGGCCCGGGTCTCGGATTGATCGGTCTGGTTGCCCTAACGTAACTGAGACGACGTTCACACCGGCCAAAGGTCAGTCGGGCGTGACTTACTGGGCCAAGTAGTCACGAACGAGTCGTTGCAGCGTTGAACAGGCGGAGCCAAGCCGGCTCCGCCTGTTTGGCGTTAGAGAACAACTACCCAGCCGGGCGGTAACCGGTGCGAACAACACCGAGTATAGAGCAAGTCAACGTCCTGCCCGTAGCTATTGCAGGGCAACACCCCCCCCCAGCAACTCATTGGCGCACTTACTCTCTCTCCGCCAAGCACGTTGCTTTCGATCTCTCTGCAGGGAATACACATCTAGCAACCTAGACCCCTCATCACTTCGGTGGTGAGGGGTTCTCTTGTTTCAATCCCTCTACAGGGAACGCAGCCCTGGCAACCCGTCTGTGACCTGTACTGCCCCGTGGCCCCCGGCCCCGTGTTTCAATCCCTCTACAGGGAACACGCCCCTAGCAACGAAGACATCCGACTCCCGGACGACACCACCACCTACGTCGTTTCAATCCCTCTACAGGCAACACACACCTAGCAACCAGCCATGACTCGTAGAGTCGCTGTGCATTCAAAGTTTCAATCCCTCTACAGGGAACACACCCCTAGCAACCTTCCGGACGATGGCACGACGTTGGCCACCGTTCGTTTCAATCCCTCTACAGGGAACACACCCCTAGCAACACCTCGCGGCGCTGTACGTCCAGACGTGCGCGGACAACGGTTTCAATCCCTCTACAGGGAACACACCCCTAGCAACCGGGCTCGTACAATTTCACTCTAAGGAGAACGATCATGTTTCAATCCCTCTACAGGGAACACACCCCTAGCAACCCTGGTACTGCGACTTGAGCGCCGTCTCGACGCCGAGTTTCAATCCCTCTACAGGGAACACACCCCTAGCAACCCTGGTACTGCGACTTGAGCGCCGTCTCGACGCCGAGTTTCAATCCCTCTACAGGGAACACACCCCTAGCAACCTAGATACGCGGGTGGCCCTCTCGTCGTGGGGACTAGTTTCAATCCCTCTACAGGGAACACACCCCTAGCAACGTGGGTGGCGGGATGCGAATGCGGGGGGAGATGCGGGTGAGTTTCAATCCCTCTACAGGGAACACACCCCTAGCAACTTCGGGAGCAATATTTGGGGTATCTGGAGTTAGGGTCAGGTTTCAATCCCTCTACAGGGAACACACCCCTAGCAACGTCATTATCCACACCGGCAGGCCGCCGTGGAGGTTTGGTTTCAATCCCTCTACAGGGAACACACCCCTAGCAACCGCTAACGCCAACTTCTTACTGCTGAACGCAGGAGCGTTTCAATCCCTCTACAGGGAACACACCCCTAGCAACTCGACTTCGGTCGACCCATCGGCGAGACGGTCTGTGTGTTTCAATCCCTCTACAGGGAACACACCCCTAGCAACCCGGTCGTGAGATGTCCGAGGCTGGACGCATTCACACGTGTTTCAATCCCTCTACAGGGAACACACCCCTAGCAACCTCGCGCATCACGGCGTGGGCTGCTATGAGCACTGGTGTTTCAATCCCTCTACAGGGAACACACACCTAGCAACCGTGGTCACATGGTTCCTGGCTCAATGGAAGAAGCTACCGTTTCAATCCCTCTACAGGGAACACACCCCTAGCAACGATATCGCCTTCCGCGATCCCGACTTCGATGGGGACGTTTCAATCCCTCTACAGGGAACACACCCCTAGCAACTAAGAAATCCGTGTTCAACACGGCGCGAGTTGTACAGTTTCAATCCCTCTACAGGGAACACACCCCTAGCAACGGTACGCCCTCGTGCGTCCGGCGCGAGTCCGGTGTTGGCAGTTTCAATCCTGTATCGCCCGGATGGAAGTGAGACACTTGACCGATTATTTATGGTAGGGGTCGGAGCCGTGCGGATGGGTTGAACGGTCGACCCAGAAGGCCTTGCGGGCCTCACGGGCGGTGGCCAAC
>Ga0138256_10001348_pt1 | contig 26477 bp, 23 predicted proteins | sample KNB2016incub_MG_FD_105486 | JGI IMG/M metagenome (GOLD analysis project Ga0138256, IMG submission 105486) | Active sludge microbial communities from wastewater in Klosterneuburg, Austria - KNB2014incub_MG | ecosystem: Engineered > WWTP > Activated sludge > Unclassified | place: Austria...
GACATCGCCAACTAGGGGCGCCCTCGCTCCCACTTCCTCTGCTGTTGCGCTCATGTCCGCTGTCCTCGTGACCCTTCTTCCGGCTAAGGATCACGAGACTACAGGATTTAGTGGGAACAGGTGGTCTGAGACCCGCCCCTACGCCACGCTCACATGTTGCCGTGGCCAGGCGTTGGTCGTGGTCGGCGGCGAGCACATCGCGCGTTCGTGGCACGACATGCTGACCCGTTACAAGTGCGCCAACACCGCCTCCGCCGCCACCCGCCCGCTCACCAGCGCCCCGTCGATCGACGCGTTCGTCCGATGATCGCCCGCCACGAACAGCCCGCCGCCCAGGATGTGCGGCCGGATGGGCGGCACGAGGCGGCCGGGGGCCTGATCGGGCAGGGCTTCGGCAATACGGTACGTCCGCAGGTGCCGCCAGTCGTCGACGACCGAGCCGAACCAGCCGCGCAGCTGGGCGCGCACGGATGCTTCGAGGGCCGCGTCGTCCACTTGGGGCAGGCCGATGACGGTCGCCGAGACCAAGGCGCGCCCCGGCGGGGCGTAGGCGCTCGATACGGCGCTCATGACAGCCAGGTTCGTCACCGGACCTTCGCCCATGCCGTCGAGCGCCAGGACGGGTGCGGCGATGGGCGGCTCCGGCGCGTCGAAGTAGAGGCACGTCAACCCGCGTCCGCGGCGCGGCGGGGTCGCGGACTCCAGCAGTCGCGCCGCGGCCAGCTCATCCGTCGCCACCACGATGGCGCGCGCCGAGAGGACGTCGCCCGAGCGGAGCGTGACGTGGGCCAGCGCGGCGCGGCCGTCCGTCGGGTCGAGCGCGGCGACGGCATGGACCGGCGTGTCGAGCGCCACGCTGCCGTGCGGCAGCCGACCGGCCAGCTGGAGGGCGATGGCCCCCATCCCGTGCTCCGGCACGGTGGTCGTGCCGGCGGCGAACATCCGCCAGACGAACGCGAACATCCGGGCGCTCGTCTGCAGGTCGAGATCGGCGAACACGCCGCCGAGGAAGGGCCGGAAGAAGCGATCGATCATCCCCTCGCCGATGCCGGCCTGAGCGAGCGCGTCGGCCGTCGGGATGTCAGGCCATGTCCAGCGCTCGTCGTCGTCGGGCGCGTTGATCGCGCCGGTCAGGCGCATGAGCCGCAGCTTGTCCGCCCAGCTGCCGATCGGGGTGCGCGCGTGGCGGATGGCGTCGAGCAGGCGGCGGGTCGGGTCGGCCGCCAAGTGGAACCGGCCGTCCGCCCAAACCAGCGCGCCCGGATAGAACGGCTTGAGCACCAGCCGATCGTAGTCCAGCGCCGCGCGGGCTTCCGGATAGGCCGTCGGCAGCACCTGGAAGCCGCGGTCCAGCAGGAATCCGTCCACTTCGTCCGTCCGCACCCGGCCCCCGACGCCGTCGCCGGCCTCGAGCACGATCGTCCGTACGCCCGCCTCGGCCAGCAGCCCGGCGCAGCGCAGGCCGGCCAAGCCGGCGCCGATGACGAGGACGTCGGCGTCGTGGGGAGGCTGGGCTGGGGGAAGGGGCGGGAGAGGGGCGGCGTGCGGCACGGAATCGTCGACGTTCACGCGGCGTTCTTGCCTTCCGGGCGGGGCGGGTGAGGCGAGGAGTGTAGCGCGGATGGGGTGGTGCAGGAAGCAGGCTGAGGCAACGGCTGAGGCCGTTGACGTCTACGACCTCGCGCCCCACCCCGCCCCAAACTATGACGCCTGTCATGAACCGCAAGCCCCGTCCCCATTCATACTGCACCCCGTCATGAGCCTGACCGCCCAAGCCCCTCCCCTGCCCGTCCGCCCCAGCGCAGGCGCTGCCGTTTGCCTGCACTGCGGCAACGCCGTCCCGCGCAGCCGCGGCGACGGGTACTGCTGCGCCGGCTGCCTGGCGGTGCACCGGCTGCTTTCGGAGGCCGGGCTCGACGGCTATTACCAGTTGCGCCCCAGGCACATCCGGCCGCTGCTCGACTACTTCGAGCGACGCGCGTCGCTGGACTGGCTCGACGCGCACCCGGGCGCGCAGGCGGGTCAGCTGAACCTGGCGGTCGAGGGCATCCAGTGCGCGGCGTGCGTCTGGGCGATCGACAAGCTGGCCCGGCGGGACGGGCTCGTCCGGCTGGGCGTGAACTCCGCCTTGGGCCAGCTGAGCCTGCGGTTCGATCCCGAACGGTTCGATGTGCGCGGCTACCTCGAGACGCTGGCGGACTTCGGCTACCGCGTCCGGCCGAGCGAGGACGGGGCGGGCGCCGATCCGAGCCGCGGCCTGCTGCTGCGGCTCGGCGTCTGCGCGGCCATCACGCTGAACACGATGTCGTTCTCTCTGCCGTTCTATCTCGGGCTCAGCGAGGCCGGCGGCGACCTGCAGGCATGGCTGCGCGGCCTGAGCCTCGTCCTCACGACCGTCGCCGTGGGGTATGGCGGCAGCTATTTCTTCGGCCGCGCCTGGCGCGCGCTGCGCCACGGCATCGCCCACTTCGACATCCCGGTGGCCATCGGGCTCGCGGCGGCCTACGCCGGATCGCTGTGGGCGTTCGCTCATGGCCGCGCCGACGCGATGTACCTGGACTCGGTGAACGTCTTCCTGACGTTCATGCTCCTCGGCCGCTTCCTCCAGGAGCGCACGCTCCTCGCGAATCGCCGGCGGCTCCTCACGTCGGACGCGTTCAGCCACGCATGCGTGACGGCGCTCGACCCGCAGCCGCGCGAGGTTCCGTGGGCCAAGGTGCGCTCGGGCGAGCGGTTGCTCCTCCAGCCGGGTAGCCTCTGCCCCGCCGAGGCCCGGCTGGAAGGCGACAGGACGCTCGAGTTCGACCTCGCGTCGCTGACCGGCGAGCGTCAGCCGAGCGCGGTGGCGGCCGGCGAGACCGTACGGGCCGGCGCGCGGCTGCTCAGCCGCGCACCCGCCCGTGTGACGACGCTCCGCGGCTTCGACGCATCGGCGCTGGCGGCGCTGCTGCCGCAGGAGCGCGGCCACGAGGACCTGCCCGTGCTCTGGCGCTGGAGCGTGAAGGTATACGTGTTCGTCGTGCTGGCCGCGGCCGCGGCCGGGCTCGCCTGGTGGTGGCCGCACGACCCGCAGCGGGCGGCGCAGGTCTTCATCTCCGTGCTCGTCGTCACGTGCCCGTGCGGCCTCGGCATCGCCGTCCCGCTCGCGCGCACCCTCGCAGACCAGCGCCTGGCGCGCAGCGGCGTCACGCTTCGGCAGCCGGGCGTCCTCGACCGACTGCGCGCCGTGCGCCAGGTCTGGCTCGACAAGACGGGCACGCTCACGCTCTCCGACCTCGAGCTGGCCGACGGTCGCCAACTGGACGCCCTCGCGACGGGCGAGCGGCGGGCGCTGATGGGCGCTGCCGGCGCCAGCCGACACCCGGTCAGCCGGGCGCTGTACCACGAGCTCGCCGCGCGCGGCGAGCCGTATCCGGACGACGGTGCGGCCGAGGAGATCCCCGGCGAGGGCGTGCGCTACGTCGACGCTGCCGGGACGTGGTTCCTCGGCCGAAGCATGCATGCCGACGGCCGCGCTTGGGCCGCGCTCAGCCGCGACGGGCTGGTGGTCGCGACGTTCGGCCTCGTCGAGCGCGTGCTGATGGACGGCCCGCAGTCCGTGCAGCGACTGCGCGACCTCGGCCTCGGCGTCGGGCTGCTGAGCGGCGACCGGAGCAGCCGGGTCGACGACATGGCGCGCGGGCTCGGGCTCACGCCGGGCGAGGCGCGCGCGGCGTGCAGCCCGCAGGACAAGGCCGAGCGCGTCGCCGACCGGCCGAGCCTGATGCTCGGCGACGGCCTGAACGATGCGCTGGCCCTCGGGCTGGCCGTCGTCAGCGGCAGCCCGGCCTGGGAGCGCAGCGCCGTGGCGGACCAGAGCGACCTCAGCTTCGCCAGCGGATCGCTCGCCTGGCTGCCGGAGCTGTTCGACACGGCGCGCGCGCTGCACCGGGCGCTGTGGGGGAACCTGATCTTCGCCTGGAGCTACAACATCGTTCTCGTCGGCCTGGCGCTGAGCGGGCGCTTCTCGCCCCTCCTGTGCGCCCTCACGATGCCGACAAGCTCGCTGATCGTCAGCGCCGCCACCACCCGGGCGCTCCGGCGATGAACGTGCTCATCGCCCTCATCTTCCTCAGCGTCATCCTGGCGGCGCTGGCCGTCGCCTTCTTTGTCTACAGCGTGCGCAACGAGGACATGGACCACAGCCTGCAGCTCTCGCTCAAGCCCTTGGAGGACGATCCGTGATCGAAGAACGCAATGTCACGTACGACGACGCATCGGTGCGCCGCTTTCTCTGGGCGTCCGTGCTCTGGGGCTCCGTCGGGATGCTCTTCGGCTTCATCATCGCCTCGCAGCTGGCGTTCTGGCAGCTGAACGGCGGGGGCTCGCTGCCCTGGCTCCAGTTCGGCCGCCTCCGGCCGCTGCACACGAACGCCGTGATCTTCGCGTTCGTCGGCAACATGATCTTCGCCGGCGTCTACTACAGCACGCAGCGACTGCTGAAAACCAGGATGGCGTCGGACTTCCTGTCGGCCATCCACTTCTGGGGCTGGCAGCTGATCATCGTCTCGGCGGCCATCACGCTGCCGCTCGGGTTCACGCAGGGCAAGGAGTACGCCGAGCTGGAGTGGATCATCGACATCGCCATCGCCCTGGTGTGGGTGGCGTTTGCGGTGAACTTCTTCTGGACGCTCGTGAAGCGCAACGAGAAGAACCTCTACGTCGCGCTCTGGTTCTACATCGCCAGCATCCTGACGGTGGCGGTCCTCCATATCGTGAACAGTCTGGCGCTGCCGAGCGACGTGCTCCACTCCTACAGCGTGTTCGGCGGCGTGCAGGATGCCCTCGTGCAGTGGTGGTACGGGCACAACGCCGTGGCGTTCTTCCTGACAACGCCCGTGCTCGGGATCATGTACTACTTCATGCCCAAGGCGATCGGCAAGCCGGTCTACAGCTACCGGCTGTCGATCATCCACTTCTGGTCGCTCGTGTTCCTCTACATCTGGGCCGGGCCGCACCACCTCCTGAACAGCGCCCTGCCGGACTGGGCGCAGAACCTCGGCACGGTCTTCAGCGTCATGCTCTGGGCCCCAAGCTGGGGCGGCATGATCAACGGCCTGCTGACGCTGCGCGGCGCGTGGGACAAGCTGCGCACGGATCCGGTGGTCAAGTTCTTCGCCGCCGCCGTCACGTTCTACGGCATGGCCACCTTCGAAGGGCCGATGATGTCGATCCGCAGCGTGAACGCCCTGGCGCACAACACGGACTGGGTGATCAGCCACGTCCACGGCGGCGCGCTGGGCTGGAACGGCTTCATGGCGGCCGGCATGTTCTACTGGCTCGTGCCCCGGCTGTACCGCACGAAGCTCCACAGCGAGCGGCTGGCCAACCTCCACTTCTGGCTCGGCATGGTCGGGATCGTCCTCTACATGGCGTCGATGTACGTCAGCGGGATCACCCAGGGCCTGATGTGGCGGGCGCTCACGCCCGAGGGCACGCTCCTCTACCCGAACTTCCTCGAAAGCATCTCGGCCAGCCGCACGATGTACATGGTGCGCATGGTCGGCGGCCTGCTCTACCTGTCGATGTTCCTCGTGATGGCCTGGAACCTGATCAAGACGGCCCGCTCCGGCCGCGCCGAGACGACGACGGTCACGGTCAGCGTCGTGGCCAAAGCCAAGGGGCCGAGCGCGATCCAACTCCTCCTCTCGCCGGTCATGGGCCTCGTCGTCGTCGGCTTCGTGCTGTCGATGGCGCTCGGCATCCGGAGCGTCCAGGTGGGCGCGGCCGTGCTCGTGGCGCTGCTGCTCTTCGCGGTCCTCGTACGCACCGTGCGCGCCCGCGGCATCGGCGTGTACGACGGCACGTCGTGGCACGAGGTGATCGAGGGCAAGGCGCTGCTGTTCACCGTGCTCGTCCTCGTGGCGGTGCTCGTCGGCGGCATGGTGCAGATCCTGCCGCTCGTCTTCTCGGACAAGGCGCTGGCGCTCGAGCGCACCGCCACGCCGTACGCGCCGCTCGAGCTGGCCGGGCGGGACATCTTCCGGCGCGAGGGCTGCTACGTCTGCCACACCCAGATGATCCGGGCGCTCGCCTCCGAGTCCTTGCGCTACGGACCGCCGAGCGAGGCCTGGGAGTCCATGTACGACCACCCGTTCCAATGGGGCAGCAAGCGCACCGGCCCGGACCTGGCGCGCGTCGGCGGCAAGTACCCCGACCTCTGGCACTACCGCCACATGCTCGACCCGCGCTCGACCTCCCAGGGCTCGATCATGCCGAGCTACGCATTCCTGGCCGACACCCGCCTGGACACCGCGCGGATCCCGCGCGTGATGGCGACGATGCGCAAGCTCGGCGTGCCGTACGACGCGGCAGCGATCCAGGGCGCGGTGGCCGCCGCCGAGACGCAGGCGGCAGGCATCGCGGACGGCCTGAACAAGGAGGGCGAGAAGGCCGCGCCGGACACCGAGCTGATCGCCCTGATCGCCTACCTGCAGAAGCTCGGCAAGGACCGGGCGACGACGGCGACGACCGCGACAACGGCGACGATGTCGACGACGTCGACGACGACACCTTGAGGAGGCCGACATGCGCGCGCTGATCACCGAGGGACTGCCGGGCGATCCCGGTCTGCTCGCCTTCCTGCTGGCATTTGTCGTCATCTTCACCGCCGTCGCCCTCTGGCAATGGCGACCCGCCGCCCGCGCCGCCCAGGAACGCCTGGCGCTCATGCCGCTCGACGACCCGGAGTAGGACGTGTCTGCGAACGCAACGCCGGCAGCTGAAGCTGGCCGGCTGGGGGCCTTCGGCCATGGTGCCCGCCTTCGCGGGCACCCCGATTCGGGCGCCCGCGAAGGCGGGCGCCATGGCGGCCCGTCAGGGACGCCTCCAGCCGGCCAGCTTCAGCTGCCGGCGCTTCCGGCGAACCGAGCGTGCCGGCACATCCGAAGGAGCACACGATGAAGAACGAACGCCGCGACGTCGTGAGGGACCATGACTTCGACGGCATCCAGGAGTTCGACAACGAGCTGCCGCGCTGGTGGCTCGGCACGTTCGCGCTGACGATCCTCGTCGCGCTCTTCTGGTGGACGACCCGCCAGACGTTCGGCACCGAGCCGACGCTGCGCGAGCAGCACGACCGGCAGTTCACGTCGCTGATGGCGCTGCAGGCGGAGAAGCTCGGCAAGGCGCCGACGGCCGACGAGGTGCTGGCGGCGGGCGAGGATCCTGCGGCGCTGGCCGACGGCAAGGCGACGTTCGACACGACGTGCTTTGCCTGTCACGGCAGCTTGGGCGAGGGCAAGATCGGCCCGAACCTCACGGACAACTACTGGATCCACGGCGGCAAGCCGGACCAGATCGCGGCCACCGTGTACGCGGGCGTGCCGGAAAAGGGGATGCCGACGTGGCGCGGCGTGCTGAAGCCGGAACAGATCCGGAACGCCGCGGCCTACGTCGTGACGCTGAAGGGCAGCGGCCCGCCCGGCGCCAAGGCGCCGGAAGGAACACCCGAACCGTAGTTCACCACCACTGGACACGCCCTGAACGGCGACCAGACTGATGAATCCGGAGAGTCTACAGTGGTGCTGAACTAGCGTGGACAGCCAGCCGATCACCCTCCACCAGCGCCGCGGCTCGATCCGCTCGGACGGCCGTCGCGACAAGGTGCGCGTCGCCGACGTGCATGGGCGCTTCACCAAGTGGCGCAAGCGGGCGTTCCTCGCGCTGATCGTGATCTACGCCGCCGCGCCGATGGTGCGCGTCGGCGGCAAGCCGCTGATCTTCCTCGACATCCTGAACCGGCGCTTCTTCCTGTTCGGCCGGACGTTCAATGCCCAGGACGCCTACCTGATCTTCTTCCTGCTGGCGGGCGGCGTGCTGGCGATCTTCCTCGTGACGTCGCTCCTCGGCCGGCTGTGGTGCGGCTGGGCGTGCCCGCAGACCGTGTTCCTCGAGGGCGTGTTCCGCCCGATCGAGCGCTGGTTGGAGGGCTCGAAGCACGAACAGGTCCGGCTGGCCAAGCAGCCGATGAACGTGCGCAAGCTGCGGATCCTGGCCACGAAGCACGCGATGTACCTCGTGGCGGCGCTCGTCGTGTCGCACATCTTCATCAGCTACTTCGTCAGCCTCGAGCAGCTGCGCGAGTGGGTCTTCGTGTCCCCGCGCGAGCACTGGACGGCCTTCGTCTGGATGGCCGCCATCACCGGCGCGCTGTACTTCGACTTCGCCTGGTTCCGCGAGCAGACGTGCCTGGTGCTGTGCCCGTACGGCCGCCTGCAGTCCGCCCTCACCGACGAGGACACCGTCGTCATCGGCTACGACGCCGTTCGCGGCGAGCCGCGCGGCAGCGTGAACACGCCGGGCGCCGGCGACTGCGTCGACTGCTTCCGCTGCGTCGAGGTCTGCCCGACGGCGATCGACATCCGCGAGGGGCTGCAGATGGAGTGCATCGGCTGCGCGGCGTGCATCGATGCCTGCGACGACGTGATGGCCAGGATCGGCCGGCCTCTCGGGCTGGTGCGCTACGACTCGCTGACGGGTCTGGCCGGCGGCAAGACGCGCATGGGGCGGACCAAGATCTATCTGTACGCCGCGATCCTGGCCGTACTGGCCGGCACGGGCATCGTCTTCGCCTACCAACGCAAGCCGTTCGAGGCGACGCTCATCCGACAAACCGGCGCACCGTACGTGCTGGAGGACGGCGCGTACCGCAACCAGTACTTCGTCCACATCGTGAACAAGACGCCGCAGCGCAGCACGTTCGAGATCCGCGCCGTGCTGCCCGAAGGCGCGAGCGCGATCCTCCCGATTCCGAGCGTCGAACTCGACAGCTTGACGGACCAGCGCGTGCCGGTGATCGTCAGCATGCCTGCGACAGACTACGATGACGACGGCATGTTCGAAGTCGTCGTCGAGACGCGCGATCGGAGCACGGGCCTGATCGTCACGTCGCAGCTGCAGTTCATCGGTCCATGACGTCGCTGCTGGCCGCCCTCGAAGGGGCGCATGCCCACGCGCACACCGCAGCGGGCGCGGCGGCGTTCTTCGCCCTCGGGCTGGCGGCCGGCGTGCACTGCCTCGGAATGTGCGGGCCGCTGGCCTGCCTCCTGGGCCGACCGGAGCGGACGCCCTTCGCCAGCCTGGGCCTCTACCACGGCGCCCGGATCACGGCGTACAGCGCCGTCGGTGCCGCGTTCGCATCCATCGGCGCGCCGCTGCGGCCGGTGCTCAGCTGGCCGGTGCTGGCCGCGATCGGCACGCTGCCGCTCTTGTGGTACGCGCTGCGGCCCGCGGCGAGCGCACCGCTGTTTCTGACCCGCTGGCATGGCGCCGGCGCCCGGCGCCTGCGCGGCCTGCCGCCGCCGGCACGCGCGCTCGGCCTCGGCCTGCTGACGCCCCTCCTGCCGTGCGGCATGCTGTACGCCGCCGCCGGTGCCGCCGCGGCCGCGCCGAGCGTGCCTGCGGGCGCGGCGTGGATGGCGGCGTTCGCGGCCGGCACGCTGCCGCTGCTCGTGCTCGGCCAGGCAGGATTCACGTGGGCCGCCCGCACGCAGCGGGGCGCCTGGGTGCCGCTCGTCCGGCGGGGCACGGCGCTCCTTGCCGCGCTGACGCTGATCGGGTTCGCGCTCATGGGGCCGATGTGACGGCCGCCCCCGTGGCCACCGCCGTCGCCCGCCCGCCCGACAACGCCGCCGGCCGGCCGCCCATCGACCGGCAGGCCTGGGTGAGCTTCGCGATCGCGTCCCTCGGCGGCGCGGTCGTCGCGTTCTACCCGCGGCTGCCGGACGCGGCGACGGTGGCGCTCGTGCTGTCGATGGCCGGGCTCGTCGTCGTCAGCGAGTGGATCTCCCACGTGATGGGCCGCTTCCGCGAGGGGGCGGCGGCCGGGGCAGCGCACGGCGATGCGCGCGGCGCACTGATCGTCGCAGGTTGCGTGTTTCTGGTGTCGGCATTCCTGTCGCAGCTGCCCGTGCGCGAACGCGAGGCGTGGATCGCCGTGCTGGCCACCCTGGCCGCCGGCGTCGGCGTCCTGTTCCTGCTGCGGCTGGAGTGGGTGCCGGTCGATCGGCGCCTGCTCGTCCTGACGCACGTCCTCCTCACCGTGCCGTGCCTGCTCCTCGGCTTCCGGGCGTGGGGCGTCGGCGCCGCGCGGGCCTTTGCCGTCTGGGCGCCCCTGGCGCTGTTCCTCCCCGGCGTCGTCCTCGTCGAGCGCGCCTGGATGGACGGTCCGACGGGCGCGCGAAACGCGCTGACGGTCGGGCTGCTGCCGACGCTGCTCGGCGCGGCCGGGCTGGCGCTGGCGGACCAGCGGCTCGTGGCCGCGTACTTCGCGCTCTGGACCGTCCGCGCCGGGTTCCTCGTTCTCGCCCGTCAGGCCAGCGACTCGACGGCGATCCCGAGTTTCCGGAGCATTCGCGCGTTCGGGCGGGAGACGTGCTGGTGGGTGGGGGGGTTCGTGGTGGTGTGGGTGGGGATGTGGTTGTGGGGATGAGGAGGGGGTCTGCGGCGCGGCGAGACCCCTCCCGGCGCATTGGATGCGCCTGTCCTCCCCAGCTGTCGCTGGAGAGGACCAACGGATTGTGCCCGGCGGCCTGGCTTACGGTTAGTGGGTATCACGACGACGGTCGTGATGCGCTGGCGCGCGAAGCCTGGACATCGAAACGTCATGCACCGCGCCCCCCGTCGGCCAAGGTCGCATCCTTTCTCCAGCGACAGCTGGGGAAAGGTGGCAGCGCCGTAGGCGCTGACGGATAGGGGTTTGGGTTCCGCCGGCGAGTGCTTGACCGGCTCTCTAGTCCGCCATCAAGATCGCGTCCAACGCCCCCCGGTCCACCACCCGCACCTCGCCCCGTCCGCTCTCCAGCCAGCCCGCCTTCGTCCACGCGGACAGCTTGCGGATGCAGCTCTCGACGGTCGTGTTCACCATCTGCGCCAGTTCCTGGCGGGTGAACGGGATCGCCTCGCCACCGAAGTGGCCGTCGAGGCGCAAGAGCGTGTGGGCGAGCCGCTTGTCGACGCGCTCGACATTGAGCGCACAGTCGCAGTGCGCGTCGCAGAACCTAGGGGCCATCTCTTTCAGCAGGCGCTTGGCAAAGCCGGGCAACTGCTCGAACAGCTCGAGGAACTTGGCCGCCGGGATCCGGACGATCTCGACGTCCGATGCGGCGCGGGCCGAGCACGGGAACGGCCGGCCGAGCAGCGTCGCCGCGACGCAGAACGTCTGCCCTGGGCCGTAGAACGCGATCAGGCTCTCCGCGCCGCCGCTCGTTCCCTTGGCCAGGTGGACGCGCCCGCGCTTGATCCACCACAGCGAACGGGCGTCGTCGCCCTCGAGGTAGATGGCCTCGCCGCGGGCGTGCCGCTCGGTGACGCCGTAGGCGAGGAGGGTTTGGAGGTCCTCGTCGCTGAGGGCGAAGGTCTGGTCGTGGAGGGGCGGGATCATGGATGATGAGGATACGCGCCCCCCGCGTCGGCGTCTATTCGTCCGACCCAGCCGGGCTCGCGCGCGCGTTGCGGCGGGCACATGCACGGCGATATCGTGGGACACCGGCGCCGTTTTCGCGGCTCGTCCACGATTGCCCATCCATGTTCGAGCCTTCATCCGGACATCACAGTGCGCCGCTACGCTCAACCCCGTTGCGGGCCGGCATCCCACGTCCGACGCGCCGAACCGCCGTGCCCGCGGAACGACTTCGCTGCCGTTGACGCTCCGGATCGACAGGAGGGGTCGTGAGCTCGCAAGACTTTCGTGCGCCTGAGGTCGATGTCACCGCCGGCCGCACGCGGCGCATCGACCTGCACTGCCACAGCAGCGCCAGCAACCGGTCCGACGAGGCGCTGCTGAATGCGATTCGCTGTCCCGAGAGCTACAGCGCGCCGGCCGACGTCTACGCCCAGGCCAGGAGCCGCGGGATGGACGTCGTGACGATCACGGACCACGACACGATCGACGGGATCGCGTCGTTGGTACAGGGTCGTGGGCGCCCCGTCGACGCCGCCGCCGACGACCTCCTCGTCGGCGAGGAGCTGACGTGCTGGTTCCCCGAGGACCGCTGCAAGATCCACCTGCTGCTCTGGGGCATCACGCCGGGCGACCACGAGGATCTGCAGGCCGTCGCGCACGACATCTATGCGGTGGCGGCGATCGTCGAGGATCGACGGATCGCCCATGCCGTGGCCCATCCGGTCTATCGCCAGAACGACGTGCTCGAACGCCGGCACCTCGAGCGGCTGATCCTCCTGTTCAAGGGGTTCGAGACGCTGAACGGGGCGCACAGCGCGCTCCATCGCCGGTCCCTCGAGCCGGTGCTCGATCAGCTCACGCCCGACGGGATCGAGGCGCTGGCCGACGTCCACGGCCTGCGGCCCTTGTGGCCCGAGCCCTGGATCAAGACCCGCACCGGCGGCAGCGACGACCACGGCCTGCTCAACATCGGCCTCACGTACACCGAGTTCGACACGGACGCGCGTACGGTTTCCGACATCCTGGAGTGCCTGCGCACCGCCCGCTGCCGGCCGGGCGGCGAGGCCGGATCGAGCGTGAAGCTGGCGCACAACCTCATGAGCGTCGGCATCCACTACGCCGCCCGCCAGGTCCGACCGCGGTCGACGTCATCGATGTCATCTTCGTCGGCGTCGGCAACGTCGGGGATGATGCAGATGCTCGTCGGCGAGCACCCGCGATCGACGGGCCGTCGGCGCACCGCGATCGCGATCGCGGTGAAGCGCACGGGCGGACGTCTGCGCCGCGCGTTCGTCCGGTCGAAGCCCGTCGGCGCGTCCGGCAGGGCCGGCAGCATCCTCCTCGCCGACCTGATCGCCGCATCCTGCCAGACGCGCATCGCCGAGCATCCCGCCGTCCATCACGCCGTGAAGAACGGAGTCGCACCGCTGTCCGAACACGCCGCGATGTTCGCGTTCATGGCCGCCGTCCACCGCGACGTGTCGGGCGGCATCGCCGAGTCCGTCGCCGGCGCGCTGTCGGACGGCCGCATCGGGGCGATCTTCGATGCGTTCTCGGCCATCCTGATGCAGCAGTGCATCCAGCTGCCGTACTACTTCTCGCTGGCGCACCAGAACCGCGAACGCAACGACCTGGCGCGGATCACCGGCCAAGGCCGCGTGCCGACGCGCGAGAGCTTGCGCGTCGGCGTGTTCACGGACACGTTCGATGATGTGAACGGCGTGGTCCGCTTCGTCCGCGAGATGGGCGACGAGGCTACGGAGCGGCGGCTGGCGCTGACCGTACACACGTGCAGCAGCGCGCCGACGTACGAGGCGCCCTATCGCAAGAACTTCGCGCCGCTCGTCGAGCGCGCGCTGCCGTACTACCCGGACCTCGCGCTGACGCTGCCGCCCGTCGTGGAGATCCTGGAGTGGGCGGACCGCCAGCAGTTCGACGCCGTGCACGTCGACACACCCGGGCCGATGGGCCTGTGCGGCTGGCTCGTGGCCAAGCTGCTGCGCATCCCCGTGATCGGGACGTACCACACGGACTTCCCGGCGTACGTCCGGTCGATGAGCGGTGGCGACTTTCGCATGACGGCCGCGACGAGCGGCTACGTCGGCTGGTTCTACGGCCAATTGGCGGCCGTCCTGTCCCGCAGCCAGGCCTACCACGGGCAGCTGGCCGATCTCGGAATACCGGACGACCGGATCCACGCCGCCCCGCCCTGCGTCGACGCCGCCGCGTTCAACCCTCGCCATCGCGACGTCCGCATCTGGGCCGGCCTCGGCGTTCACGAGCCGTTCCGCCTCTTCTTCTGCGCCCGCCTCAGCGAAGAGAAGAACATTTCATTCCTCTCGTCGGTCTTCCGGACGATCTGCGCCAAGCGGCGCGACGTGGCGCTCGTCATCGCGGGCGACGGCCCATGCGCCGCGTCGCTCGGCGAGTCGCTCGCCGGTCTGCCCGCCTACATGCTCGGCCGCCAGGACGACGCCGCCCTCGCCCGGCTGTACGCCAGCGCCGACCTCTTCGTCTTCCCATCGCGCACGGACACGCTCGGCCAAGTCATCCTCGAGGCGCAAGCAAGCGGCCTGCCGACGCTGGTCAGCGACGAGGGCGGCCCGCGGGAGATCGTCAACGACAACCGCACAGGTCGAGTGCTGTCGGCGACCGATCCGGCGCACGACGTTCCATTGTGGGTCGGTGTGATCGAAGACCTGCTCCGGGACGAGCCGCGCCGCCGCCGCCTCGGCCGCAACGCCGCCGACCGCATGGCTCGCTACACGGCGTCGGCGTCGTTCGATGCGTTCTGGGAGGTGCATTGGCGGGCGGCGGTGGGGGTGGTTGGCGCGGAGTCGCCGGCATTGGCAGAGGCGGTGGGGGTGGTGGAGACCCGTTCGAAGTATCGGTATGGGAAGGTGTAGATCGCCGGCCCCGCCCGGCAATGCCGTCGGGCCGCTGCTATGATTGCCCGCACGCAGGAGCGCGGAGTGGCCACACCAACCGGTGCAACCCAAGAAGTCGACGCAAGCTTCCCGCCGCGCACGATCCACGATGAGAAGGGCGCGGTCGTGGGGGTCACTCCAGGCGGCTGATCGAGGCCGTACCCGGCAGCGCATCGACGCCGGCACGTCGGCAATCGACATCGCGCACCCGCTTGCACTCTGGTGGGAGGGGCTTAGACTGCCGGGCTCCGGTGGGGGGGCGATTGAAATGCCTATCCCCATCATCCGTTGACCGAGTCCATGCTCTGGTAGCGGTCGCCCGCCGCAACGCCCGGCGGGAACGCTGCTTCCAGCCGCGCGAGCGCGTCCGACGACAGATTCACGTCGCCAGCCGCCACGTTCTGCTCGAGCCAGCGGCGACGCTTGGTGCCGGGGATCGGGACGACGTCACCGCCGCGCGACAGCACCCACGCCAGCGCCACCTGTGCGGGCTCCGCGCCGACGTCGGCGGCGATGCTCGTGAGCTGGTCGACCAGCAACCGGTTGGACTGCAGATTCGCGCCCGACAAGCGCGGCACTCCCCCGGCACGAAAGTCATCGCGCATCGCCGGACGGTGGCAGGCACGCCGGGTGCGGGAACGCCAGCGACGACACACCACCGATACACCTTTCTTGCGCCGTTACACCATCCGGCCTATGGTTGTGCCCGGAGGACGGAGCCATGGCACTGAACATCAAGAACGAGCGCGTCGAGCGCCTCGTCGCCGAGGTCGCCGGCATGACGGGCGAGACGAAGGTCGAAGCGGTGCGGCGTGCCCTGGAAGAGCGCAAGGCCCGTTTGGTCCTCTACGCGCCGGCAGGCGACCCGTTTGCGCGGGCGATGCGGATCATGGAGCGCGAGATCTGGCCGGCGATCCCGGCGGCGCAGCTGGGTCGACGGTTGAGCCGCGACGAGGAGGACGCGATCCTCGGCTACGGACCGGAGGGCGTGTGATCCTCGACGCGTCGGCCATCCTCGCGATCCTGTTTCGGGAGGACGGTGCAACGGACCTTCTGGAACGGCTCTGGCGCGCATCGCCGCGGGCCGTCGGGGCGCCGACGCTGGCCGAGGCGGGCATCGTGCTTGCGGCACGGGCCGGCGAGGCGTCGATCCCGCTGCTGTATCACTTCCTCGACGCGTTCGGGATCGTCACGATCCCGTTCGACGGGCTGCATGGGCGGGAGGCGGTCGCCATCTACGACGCGTACGGCAAGGGTCGGCACCCCGCCGGCCTGAACTTCGGCGACTGCCTGTGCCTCGCCACGGCACGCCTGGCAGGGCTGCCGCTCCTGTGCGTCGGCGACGACTTCCCTCAGACGGACGCCGTTCTGGCCTGATCGCCATCGCCGAAATGTGCAGGACGGCGTGGCAACCCGGTCATGCGGTCCGGGCGTGGCGTGCTCAAGGGGCTACGTCGACGAGGATCTCGTTGCGCCGCAGGAACCACGGCGTGATCGGCGGATTGTACCGCGCCCAGACGGGGGCGCCGGCGACGGCAACGCCGCGGCGGGCGAGCGCATCGTAGAGCTGACGGAGCTTCAGTTCGTACCGCCGCGTCGACCAGCCGCCCGAATAGCGCAGCGCCGCGACCCGTCGCGCCTGCTCGGCGCGGAGCCGAACGCGGGCGTCGATGGGCTCGGGCAACGCGTCGAGCGCATACGCGGCGGGCATCGTGAACTGAATCAGCCACGGGCCGGCGTCCGCCGACGCGTCGGCGCCGCCGGTCGCCTGCTGGAGCACGGGCGCGGTCATCGCGATCCTCTGCCCCTTCGCCTGCAGCACCGGCGCCGTCATGGCGATCTTCCGGTCGCCGCGATTGCCGCCGAAGATGTAGCCCGCCAGCCGGCGGAATCCCTCGTTGGTCGCACCCGACCGGTCGCCTTCGACTTCGGTCTCGGCGACGACATAGCCGTCGTACTGGCGGATCTCGATGCCGTCGAACCGGTCGACGACGGTGTAAGCAAGCGTTTCGATAGCCACGGCGGAACTCCAGCTCGGTAGAATCGGTCGGTCATGGGCGACGGAGGCGGACCGAATCCGTCAAGCCCATGACGTCGCCGAAACGCTGATCATAGTGGCGCGCGCAAACGTGTACGAAGTCACGTTGGCTGACCTTCCGGAACAGCGCACCGCCGTGGTCTGCGGACATGCCGACACCAGCGAGGGCATCGGCGACTTCCTCGGCGGCGCCTACGGTGAGGTCATGGGGCTCGTCGGGCGGCAGAACCTGCGGCCCGCCGGCATGCCGTTCGGCCGGTACCGGATCACCGCAGACGGCTTCGACATCGAGGCCGGGATCGGCGTCGAGGGCGACCTGCGGCCCGAAGGGCACGTCGAGGCCTCCACACTCCCCGGCGGCCGGACCACACGCACGATGCACATCGGAGCGTACAGCGGCGTGGCCGCGGCCTACGAAGCGGTCGCGAGCTGGCTGAAGGACAACGGACACGTCTCGACGGATGCGCCCTGGGAGTGCTACCTCGACGAGCCGAACGTGCCGGAGCCGAGGACCGAGGTCTTCTTCCCCTGCCGGGAAGCCTTGAATACCTGATCGCGGCACCGGGGGGGGCCGGTCAGATCGACCCGAGAGAGCCGCGATATCTCGGTTGGATCGCACGTCTGTCTAACGCAGACAGGCGCCGTGTCTCGGTTAGATCGGTCGCCTGTCTAACCGAGAGATTCGCCGGTCCTCGGTGAAGTCCCACGCCGCCCACGCGCACCCCTCATCCCCTTTGCCAATCCGCCCCGCCGATGTTAGTCTGACGCCCCCGGCCGACCCCGCCCCGCGACGTCGGCGGACGGTTCGAACACGCGCCGTACCGCGGCGGTAATGACCGCAGCGGCGATGGAGGGGATTCCCATGACGATCGAAGCCGAGGTCCGGGCCGAACAGGACCGTCCGATCACCGCCGAGGCCGACTTCCTGACACTCAAGGACGTCGACCACATCGAGTTCTACGTCGGCAACGCCTACCAGGCGGCCTTCTTCTGGCAGCACGGCTTCGGCTTCGAGCCCGTGGCCTACAGCGGCCTGGAGACCGGCAACCGCGAGACGTGCAGCTACGTCCTCCAGCAGGGCAAGATCCGCTTCGTCTTCACGTCCAGCTACAAGCCGGACAGCGCCGTGGCCGCCCACCAGCTGATCCACGGCGACGGCGTGAAGGTCATGGCCTTCCAGGTGGACGATGCCGAGCAGGCGCACAGCGCCACGACGACGCGCGGCGGCCAGAGCGTCGCCCCGCCCTTCGAGCGCCGCGACGAGCATGGCGTCGTCCGCATGTCGACCATCGCCACGTTCGGCGACACCGTCCACACGTTCGTGGACCGCTCGGACTACGCCGGCGCGTTCCTGCCGGGCTACAAGGCCTACACGTCACTCGCCCCCACCAAGCCCGTCGGCCTGGCGCACGTGGACCACGTGGTCGGCAACGTCCAGCTCGGCAAGATGAACCACTGGGTGAAGTGGTACCACCATGTCATGGGCTTCCGGATGCTCCAGCACTTCGACGACGAGGCGATCAGCACCGAGTACTCGGCGCTGATGAGCAAGGTCATGCAGAACGGCACCGGCCGGATCAAGATGCCGATCAACGAGCCGGCCGAGGGTCGCAAGAAGAGCCAGATCGAGGAGTACCTGGACTTCTATCGCGGCCCCGGCGTCCAGCACATCGCGATGAGCACGGGCGACATCCTGGGCGCCGTCCGCGAGCTGCGCAGCCGCGGCATCCGCTTCCTGCGCGTCCCGGACAGCTACTACGACCTCCTGCCCGAGCGCGTCGGCAAGATCGACGAAGACCTGGCGCTGATCCGCGAGCTCGGCATCCTCGTCGACCGCGACGAAGAGGGCTACCTCCTCCAGATCTTCAGCCAGCCCCTCCAGGACCGCCCGACCCTCTTCATCGAGCTCATCGAACGCCACGGCTCGCGCGGCTTCGGCATCGGCAACTTCAAGGCCCTGTTCGAGTCCATCGAGGTCGAGCAGAGCAAGCGGGGGAATCTGTAGGGGCGGATGACCGGCGGCTGAAGCCGACCGGCTGGATGCCTTCGGCCGTGCGCCTGCCTTCGCAGGCGCCAAGACAAGTCGGAGCGCCCGCGAAGGCGGGCGCTATGGCGGCCCACCAGGGCCGCCTCCAGCGGGCCGGCTTCAGCCGCCCGTGACTCGGACGACCGTGACTCGGACGACCGTGACTCGGAGGTCACCATGTTCTACCAACGCCTTGGCCACATCCCCCCCAAGCGCCACACCCAGTTCCGCCGCCCCGACGGCACCCTCTACCGCGAGGAGGTCATGGGCGTCGCCGGTTTCGCCGGCATCCAGAGCATCCTCTACCACCACCACCAGCCCACGCGCGTCCTGCGCGTCGCGGATCTGGGCGATGCGTCCGTGCGATACGCCGAATACGGCGCCATCCGTCACCGCCAGTTCTCGACGGCCAACATCGCCCCCGGCGGCGACGGCGTCGCGGGTCGCACCGTCCTCATCGGCAACCAGGACATCACGATGGCCATCGCCCGCCCGACGGAGTCGATGTCCTACTTCTACCGCAACGGCCAGTCCTACGAGTGCCTCTTCGTCCATGAGGGAACCGGCACACTGCGCTCCGTCTTCGGCTCGTTGCGCTTCGGGCCGGGCGACTACGTCGTCATCCCGTACTCGACGACCTACCAGCTGCACTACGACACGCCCGTGAACCGCCTCGTCGTCTTCGAATCGCGCGACCAGATCACGACGCCGCAACGCTACCGCAACTGGTACGGCCAGCTCCTCGAGCATTCCCCGTTCTGCGAGCGGGACTTCCGCGGACCCGACACCCTCGAGACGTTCGACGAGTTCGGCGAGTTCGAGGTCCGCATCAAGGTCCGCGACCGCCTTTCGGCGAACTGGCTGGACCACCACCCATTCGACGTGATCGGTTGGGACGGCTTCGTCTACCCGTACGTGTTCAACATCGCCGACTTCGAGCCGATCACGGGCCGGGTCCACCAGCCGCCCCCCGTCCATCAGACGTTCGAGGGCAGCGGCTACGTCATCTGCTCGTTCGTCCCGCGCCTGTTCGACTACCACCCCGACGCCATCCCGGCGCCCTACAACCACGCCAACGTGAACTCCGACGAGGTCCTCTACTACGTCGACGGCGACTTCATGAGCCGCAAGGGCGTCGGGTTGTACGACATCACCCTCCACCCGTCGGGCCTGCCGCACGGCCCGCACCCGGGCACGACGGAGGCTTCGATCGGCAAGGCGCGCACCGAGGAGACGGCGGTGATGATGGACACGTTCCACCCGCTGCACGTCACCGAGGCCGCGCTGGCGCTCGAGAACCCCGGCTACGCCACCAGCTGGCTGCCCGCCGTTCCGCACGGACCGACGGCCAACGGCGCGGCGCCGAAGGCGGTCGGCGAGGGCATCTCGGGATGAGCAAGCTGGGCGACGAGATCGCGAAGGTTCTGTTCCGCAAGCGCCGCGGCTTCCGGTTCACCCAGGCCGACCTCGGCACGCGGATCGGCGTGTCCGGCAGCTACGTCTCGAGCATCGAGGCCGGCAAGTCCAGCCCGCGGATCTCGGAACTCGAGGACCTGGCGACGCACTTCCGCACAACCGCCTTCGAGATGATCCAGGAAGCCTACCTGGCCGGCGAGCAGTACATCCCCGCCGTCAAGCTCGAAACCGGCGGCCCAAGCCTCGACGAGCTCGCCGCCGAGCTCAGCCCCGACCAGCGCGCCTTCGCCCGCGAGTTCCTCCTCTTCCTGCGCGAACGGGAGCGCGTGGACGCGGTGGAACGAGAGGCGTAACCCGTCCCCGTTGCCGGCACCCCGGCCAACACACCCCACGCCCACGTAGGGGATGGAGGCGCGGGCGACGGTTCGATCGTGCGGGTGTCCGGGTAGACGCACGGGCGGATGGGCTCGCCCTTACCGCCGGCCCCGCCGACCATGACCGCCCCAGCCGCTGAACGACCACGGGTTGCGGCGCAGTCGGACTTCGATCCCGTCCGTTTCGCGGGCCGGTTCGACGGTGATCGGCTCGGCCTGCTTCACGTTGAGCGTGTCCTTGTACCAGACACGCCATACCCACGGCGCCAACTCGCCGACGGCCAGCTTGTAGCGGCCGGGGGCCAGCTCGTTGAGCACGAACGTGCCGTCCAACTGGGTGCGTAGGCTGACGCGGGCGCCCCAGCGCGGCTCCCCGTCTTCACGGAGCGGGTAGACCGAGACCATCGCGCCCGGCAGTCCGGAGCCCTCCTGGCCTATGACGATCCCGCTGATTCCGCCCGGGGCGCCGGGCGGCGCGGCCGTGGCGGCCACAACCGGAGGCGCGGCGGGCGGCGGTGTGTCGGTCCCCGCCGCGGCCGGCGTCTGGCTGCGGCGCGCCGTCGCCGTGGGCTGCGCGGTTTCACCGGCGGCGGCCGTCCCGGCTTGACCGGCACGGAGCGTCGCCGCAGCATCGTCCGCGGGCGGCTGTGCAGCCTGCGTCCCGGCGTCTCCGACGACGACGACGCCCGGGTTGGGCAGCGAGCGGCGGCCCGTGGCAACCGACTGGCCGGTCGGGGCGTCATCGGCGGGCGGGGTGTTGCGCACCCGCGTGGGGCGGTCGAGCGGCTCGATCACCGTCGAACCCGGCGCGAGCGCAGCGGTCGGTTCGGGCGTGGCCGAGGCCGGCTCATCGGGCACGGTTCGGATTGTCAGATAGTCGATCGCCCGCCCGATCGGCGGTGCCACGCGGTCCGCCGCGTCGTGGATGCGCTCGACGCCGCGGCGGATCGGATAGAGCACGTCGCCCGGCCGGCTGTCCGCCGAGGCGACGGCCAGACCCGAGAACGCGACGACCCCGGCAGCCACCGCGGCAGCGGTCCGCAGCGCCCAGACGCGGGCCGACAGGCGTGGACGAAGGACGAGCGGTGTGCGGTCGAGCGGCGGCAGGGCGCTCAGGTGATGCTGCAACGACGCACGGAAGGCCGTCGACGGCGCCGGACGGTGCGTCCGCACGACCATGGCCGCTCGGATCAGCGCCTTGAGCTCGTCGGCCTGGTCCGGATGGTCGGCCAATACGACCGGCAGCGGCTCGCCCGCCTCGATGCGGCTCAGGCAGCTCGCGAGGGCGTCGGCGATGGACGTCGGCGCCATCACAGCGCACGCTCGCTCGGAAGGTGGCGCCGCAGGTTGGCCAGCGCGTTGTGCTGCAGGTTCTTCACCGCGTTCTGCGTTCGCTGGAGCATGTCGGCCGTCTCGGCCAAGCTGAGGCCCGCACCGAAGCGCAGTGCGATGACCTGACGCTGCAGGTCCGTGAGTCGCTCCATCGCCCGGCTGAGATCGGCCGATCCGAGCCCGAGGCTCGCGTCGTCACTCGGCGACTCGGCGTCAGCAAACTCCGGTCGCGGGTCATCCGGGTCGTCGCCGCTTGGCAACGACACCTGTTCCGGCCGCCGACCCTGCGTGCGCCAGTGGTTGGCGATGCGGTTGTGCGCGATCCGCATGAGCCACGGCGCCAGGCTGCCCTGCCACTGGAACCCGGCCAAGCTCCGCCAGGCGCTGACGAAGACGTCCTGCGTCAGGTCGTCCGCCAGCGCGGAGTCACGAACGCGCAGCGCGATGTAGGCGTACACCCCGTCCACATGGCGCTGGTACAACTGGCCAAAGGCCTGACGGTCCCCTGCCTGGCCGCGCACGACGAGCGCGCGCTCGCCGCTCGCGTCGTCACCGAAGACGGCGGCGTCGCGCGCCGTCGACTCCGGGCGCGCGTCGGCCCGCTCGGAGCCGGTCATGCCCCTGCTTCCCAACACGGCGGTGCAGCCGAACGCAGACATAACTGATCAAACACCGCTGGCCGCCGACGGGTTAGTCGAACTGTCGCGAACACTTAGGATCCGTCGGCCGGGGGCACGTCGGGCCGCTGCCGCCGCCTGCGCGCGGCGCGCCCGACGGCGACGGCCGCGAGCGCGATCGCCAAGCCGCCGAGGACCGCCCCGCCGGTTCGCCACCGGCCGGGTGACCGCTCGGGCGCCTCCTGGACGATGCCGGAGTTGCCGTCCGGCGCCGGCGTCGATGGGGCGTCGGCGAGCGGTCCGCGCTCCGAGACGACCGTCCCCGGCGGCGGGATCGTCCCGAGCTCGAACGCCAGGACGCCCTCGTTGCCGGCCGCGGCAATGAGACGATCCTCACTCCACGTCAGCGACGACACGGCGGTCGATAGATCGTGCAGGCCGACGAAGCGGGGCTTGGCCGGGTCGGCAACGTCGAAGACGGCGATCCCACGCGAGCGCCCGCCGGCGAACACGAGGCCATCGCGCACCGTGAGGACGGTGGGCACGAAGCGCGTGTTCAGGATGCCGACGACCGCCGGCGCAGTGCGGTCGCGGACATCGACCACGTACAGCCCTCCTTCGTCAGCGGCCACGACCACGGTGTCCGGATCCAGAAACGCCACGTCGCGGGCCTCGGCCTGATCCGTGCCGAGTTCAACCCGGCCGACGACCGGCCACGCGCTCTCGGGCCGCGCGGCATAGACCATGAGACCGTTCTCGCGGTCCGCCACGAAGACGTTCGCGGCATCGGCGGTCAGGCCCCACATGAAGGCGGTGGTCGGGGTGCGCAGCCGGCGCTGCGGCTGGGCAGGGTCCGTCAGATCCCATGTGGCCAGGCCCTGCGTACCGCCCGTCGTAATCAGGGTTCGGGAATCCAGCAGGAGCACGTCACGCACCTGGGCCTCCAGGTGCACGAGCGGCTGCGGCGCACGCGGATCGGCCACGTCGAACAGGTCGAGTCCCGTCCGCACGTCGCCCACCGCCAGCCGGTCGTCCGCGACATCCACATAGACGTCCTGGGAAGCCGGCGGAAGCGGGGCCGACGCCACCTCGCGCATCGTGACCACGTCGATCACCGACACGCGGTCGTGGGCGAACCCGACGAAGGCGTTGCCGCCGGCCTGGGCCAGTCCGAACGGAAACCCCGCCACGTCCGACACCTTGCCGATCGGCGGCGCATCCGCGGTCGCGACGTCGTACAGCGTCAACCCGGCCAGCCAGTCGACCACGAACAGCCGTGTCCCGACGCTCCGCATCCGCACGACGTCATTGAGCGTCGGCAGCGTCCGCAGCTGCGTCGGCGCAGCCGGCGTCGTGAAGTCGTACACACCCACGCCCTGCGTTCCGTGGCCCACGTAGAGCGTGCTCCCGACGACGGCCACCGTGCGGATGACCGTGCCGTTCTGGACCGTGCCGACGAGCTTGGGCTCGCGCGGGTTCGCGACATCGTAGATCCCGAGCGCCGAACCCGCGGCCATGAGCGCCGTGGTGCCGGCCACCTCGATGCTCTCCGCCTTGCCGTTCGGCGGAAGCTCCGCTTGCCCCAGGTAGCGCGGCTCGGTGGGCGTCGAGATGTCGATGATCCCGAGGCCCTCGGTGGCGTAGGCCGCATAGACCAGATCGTCCTGCACGGCCACGTAGGTCACGGCGCGGCGCGTGTGCTCGACCGCCAGCGGTGCAACGGGCACGTCGTCGCCGGTCACATCGTAGATCGCCACCCCTTCACCGAACTCGGCGGTGACCAGCCGTCCCTCGTGCAGGACCATCTCCCGCACCTCATGGGTCACCGGGATGACCCCGATCTCGGTCGGCGCAGCGGGATCGGCGATGTTGAAGATGTGGATGCCCCGGCCCTCCGGCGCCACGAAGAGGCGCGTCCCATCGAGCAGGAGCGCGCGCACCGTGGCGGGCAGGATGGGGGTGCGGCCGGCCACCGTTGTCGTGCCGTCGGCGGCGACGTCGAGCACGTATGCCCGCCGGCCGGCGCCTAGCACCGCGCGCGTCGCTCCATCCGACGCCACCGCGTAGCTGACGCCGGCGGTCTGATCGACCAGCGTCAGCACCCCGGCGTCGGGCGCTTGTGCACGCACCGCACCGGGCGCGCCCGAACAGGCAAGCAGGGCCGCAAGCGCGGCCGCAAGTGCTGGCCGAAGGGCGGAACGACAGAGCATGGAGGCCTCCGATATGCTTGGTCCACGCGGCCGCCAGCATGGCGAGCCGACAACGGCGACAGTTTAGCATCATGAATGCCGGCACGGCGGTCTGGAAGCGATGGGACCCGTGGATCGGCGAACCCGGATGCACCGGCCGAACAACAAGAAAAAGCAGCCGCCCCCGGGGAATCCCCGGGGGCGGCTGTGGGCTGTCTTGGATCAGGTCGGGCGAACCCGACGCGATCGGGCGATCAGCTAGTTGAGGTCGATCTCGAAGTCCGCGCTACCGATCGACTGCGGCGGGGTCGTGTCGCAGTTGTTCTGCATCATGAGCGTGTAAGCCCCTGGTGCATTCGGGATCTGGAACGTGTACGACGAGCCAGCGCCGAGGCCCTGGAAGTCCGGCTTGTTGTTCTCGATGAAGTTCTCGCACTCGGCGTTCGGGTTGAACCCGTCCGGTCCGATGAACAACGCGAGGAGCAAGTCCTGACCCGCAAGGCCGCAGCTCGCACCGTTGAACGGCGCCAGCGTGACCGTGTTGATGGTGACCGTCATCTCGCTGGTGCCCGGGCAGACCGTGAAGTCGTGCGTGCCCCAGTTGCGGTCATTCACACCGGCGTTCGTGCAGTTGCCGCCGCCGACATCGCCGCGCGGGTAGGCCGAGAACGGCGCGCCGCCCGGGATCTCGATCGTCGCCGCACCGATGCCCGTCGCCGCGCAGTCGCCAGGACCGACGCGGTTGTCCGGGAAGCCCGGGCAGAGGGGCACGGGGCCCATGAAGCAGTACTCAAAGAGCGGCTCGCCCTCTTCGTCGTACGTGAAGGTGAACGGGATGCCACGGCTACCCGCAGCCTCGTCGCCCGGAACATCCTCACCACCGTGGGTACCCTTGCGCTCGATCGACACGGCACCGAGGCCGACGAGGTTGCGCAGGAAGAAGCCACGGGCGTCGAAGACGTCGTGCTCCCAGAACCAGGCGCTGATGATCGCCGAGCCCTTGAAGCCGTCGTTGATGTAGCCCCACGTCTGGAGGTCGATGTACTCGACCTGCTTCTCGTTGAGCTTCTGGCAGATGTAGTCCAGCAGGCCGTTCTGATCGTAGAAGTAGATCACGAGGTCGGTGAAGCCGGGCTTCGGAACGACGTTCGCGATCGCGATCTCGGTCGTCAGGCCACTGTTCTCGAGGTCGCGCAGGACGGACGGGATGGCGATCAAGCCGATACCGCTGTCCAAGCCGCCACCACCGTTGCCGAGCTGCCAGTCATAGATCTTGTGCTCGGGCAGAAGGTTGTAGGCAATCGCCTCGGTCTTCTGCGTGCGGGCCACGTCGTTGTACTTGATGAGCGTCGCCACACCGACGATGTTCGGCGCGAGGACGTTCGGACCACCCGGCGTGATCCACTCCTGGCTCTCGGCGCGCATGCTGCCGACCCAGTTGCCCGGCAGGTCGAACACGACCGGCAGGAAGAAGGTCTGGCTGCCGCGCGGGCAGACCCAGTCCACCAGCGTCGTGATGATGTCGCCCGAGCGGTCGAGGAAGTAGATCTTCACCTTGGCGGCGAACACCGCGCTCAGGTTCTGGACCTGGACACCCGTGTCCCAACCCTGGTACTCGCTGTAGATCAGCGGACCGAAGGCGACCTGGTTGCCGTCGTGCGTCGTCGACTGGTTCGGATCGAACGTGTAGTTGATCTCACCCGGCTCGCCGACGTAGGTCATCAGGACGTCGCCGCCGATGATGTCCACCGCGATGCCCATCACCTGGGTCGAGCGGATCCACGCGCTGCCCTGGAAGTCCGGGCCGACGCAGTCGTTCGCGTCCAGCTGGTAGGTCTCGCCCGGCGCCAGCGTCGCGATGTCACAGATCGTCGCGCGCAGGCAGTCGTCGCGGGCCTTGAACCAGATCTCCAGCGACGAGCACATGAGGCCGCCGTTCTGGATGTAGATGATCGTGTTGAAGCCAGCGGCGCTGGCGTACACGAGCGGCACGTAGTAGCTGTAGCCGCCGTAGACCTCGTCGTACGTGCCGAGGTGCGTACCGGCCAGGCCGTTGTACTTGCTCGTCACGTCCACGCCCGGGGTCGCGTCGCCGGGGCAGCTGCGGTGCACGTC
>Ga0138256_10001349_pt1 | contig 26477 bp, 23 predicted proteins | sample KNB2016incub_MG_FD_105486 | JGI IMG/M metagenome (GOLD analysis project Ga0138256, IMG submission 105486) | Active sludge microbial communities from wastewater in Klosterneuburg, Austria - KNB2014incub_MG | ecosystem: Engineered > WWTP > Activated sludge > Unclassified | place: Austria...
CCGCCTTGCAGAAAGCTGCACAGAACGGCAAAGATAAGGTCGCGGCTGTCCTTTCGCCGTGGATGACGGTGGAAGAAGCCTACCTGCTCAGCAGTTTCCTGAAAGGAATTGCAGCAGACGTGACGCTGGCGATGGGTCCCGTACGAATCGTTGGTGAAGATGATCACTTTCCGAAAGACGTGAAAGGCAACGTTGTCGAGCCTGTGAAATTTACGATCCGCGCTGAGAAGTGCCCGAATCGCGCGGGGGTTGAAGCCGTGCTCAATCATTTCGTCGGGGACGTGATGCCTTTTGAAGAGCTCCTGCGACTTTCCTCGGCAGGTCGGTTTAGCGCGGTGTATCTGGTCGGTGGTGATCCGGAAGGCTGGATGACGGAAATTCATGCGGAAGCATTCAGCAAGGTCGAAACAGTAATTGTCCAGGACATTCTTCCGTCGCCGGTTCTGAAACATGCGACTCATGTGCTGCCGTCCGGAACATTCGTTGAACGAGATGGGGTCTTCGTCAATCACAAGGGATTGGCGCAGTTAATTCGTCGTTCCGTGCGAGGCCCCGATGGAACACGTCCGGATGGACGGCTGCTTTGGGAACTTGCGGAACGACCGGGTTTGATTCAGACCGAAGCACTGCGAAAGGAAATTGCGGCGACAATTCCGTCGCTGTCCGCGATTGCCAGCGTGGAACTTAAGGGCCAGGGAGTGTTTTTGGAAGAGCCTGTCGCTGCGACAGTATGAAGAATCCAGGGCGAGCGGCAGGGCGTCAGCCCTCCGAGAAAACCGCTGCGGGCTCGGAGGGCTGACGCCCTGCCGCTCGCCGAAAGACGTGGAAACAAACTATGCCGGAAATTCTGATCACTCTTTTAACAATCGGTGTCGTCGTCGCGGCGATTCCGGGTGTCTGTAACTATCTCATTCTGCTGGAACGCAAGTTGTCGGCATGGATGCAGGATCGCATTGGTCCCAACCGCGTCGGGCCGATGGGGCTGTTTCAGCCGATCGCTGACGGCATTAAGCTGCTGCTCAAAGAAGAAGTCATCCCGCCGCATGTGGACAAAGTGCTGTTTATCATCGCGCCAGCGATTTCTGTGTTCACCGCGATGATGGCGTTCGCTGTCGTCCCTTTTGGCCCCGTCAATGACGCCACGGTCCCGTCATTCCTCCGCTTCATCATCGCGCCCAATATTGACATTGGCGTGGTTTTCATTTTTGCAATCGGAAGTCTCGGTGTCTACGGGGTCGTGCTGGGCGGCTGGGCGTCAAACAACAAATACAGCGCACTGGGAGCCATGCGGGCCAGCGCTCAGGTGGTGAGTTACGAAATTCCACTGGGGATGTCGGTGCTGGGTATCGCGCTGCTGTCCGGAACTTTGAATCTCGAAAAGATCATGCATCTGCAAACAGCAGGTGGTCTGATGAACTGGAATATCTGGTTCCAGCCTCTGGCGGCCCTGATGTTTTTCACGGCGTCACTCGCCGAAGCCAACCGTTTACCATTTGACCTTGCGGAATGCGAACAGGAACTCATTGGTGGATGGCACACCGAATACAGCGCGTTGAAGTGGGCGTTGTTCTTCCTCGGCGAATACACGCACATGATCACGATCAGTTTTCTAACGGCGATCCTGTTTCTCGGCGGCTGGAGTTTCCCATTCATCGCGGAAGCAACGAGCAATTACACAGGACTGTGGCTGGTCAAACTTCTGGTTCTGATCTCGAAGGCGTTCTTCTTTATCTGCGTGATGATCATGCTTCGCTGGACACTTCCTCGCTTTCGCTTTGACCAGCTGATGGAGCTGGCATGGAAAGTGATGATTCCGCTATCCCTGGCGAATGTGGTCATGGTGATGTTTTGCCTGCAGTTTCAATTCAGCCGCTGGTGGCTGCTGCCTGGTTCCGCAGCACTCTGCGCGGCCTGGGGAACTATCAGTGCAAAACTTCGCGAAGCAGAACTGGCCGAGCGGCCTGGTTATGTGAAGAGGAAGAAATCCGCTCCGGCAGTGGCACAAGGGCATGTCGCAGGACATCATTGATACTCGCTACTGGATGAATTCAACGTTTAAGGATTGCTCGATAAATAACTGGCGCGTTGGGTCGCAGGACAGGCTTCCAGCCTGTCTGTTTCCAGAAGACAGGCTGGAAGCCTGTCCTACTTATTTCTCTATCGATCCTAAGCCGCCAACAACATACTGAAAACTGAAAACTAATCTCAATGTCTGAAACGAAAACAAAGCCAAAGAAAACAGTGGCGTGGGTTGAGGAGCCTGAAATGGGCTTCTGGGAATCCACGTTCGTGCCGGCGATCATGAAGGGTCTCAAAACGACTCTGAAACATGTGACCGACCGCCAGCCTGTGACTCAGCAGTATCCGGAACAGAAGCCCGATCTGCCGCTGCATTATCGCGGCGTGCATCGTCTCAATCGCGATGAGAAGGATCGCGTCAAGTGCGTCGCCTGTATGATGTGCGCGACGGCCTGTCCGGCAAACTGCATTCATATCGTAGGCGAAGCAGCTCCTGCCGACTGGCCGGATCGCGACAAGTTTCCAAAGTCTTTCGTACTGGATGAGCTCCGCTGCATCTACTGCGGTATGTGCGAAGAAGCCTGCCCGGTGGACGCGATTGAATTGACTCACATTTACGACCTGACCGGCGAAACGCGCGAGTCGCTAATGTACGATCGCGAGCAGTTGCTCGCTGTCTATGACCAAACTAAAGACAACCCGCTGGATCCAGTGAGGACAAAACGCGGAATCCTCGGACCCGCCGCTGAATTTAAGTCTCTGCCGACCCTTGCGCCTGCGACCGCTGTTCCGGACTCCGACCGATCCGCAAAGAATCCCACTGCAGGCGTGATTCACAGCAGTCAGGAGTCACGCTCATGATGGAGTGGATGAAACAACATCCGGCGACCATAGTCGGGCTGATACTTTGGGCGATCGGTATTCTGTGGATGATGCCCGACCGGAAAGCTGGCAAGGCAAGGCCAAAAATTCCGGGGCTGTTGTTTACAGCGGTGGGACTGGTTATCTTCTGCCTCTCATCCGGCAGATCACATTCTGAGTTTGCCGATGATGTCATGTTTTGGGTGTTTGGAATCGGAGCTCTCATGAGCGGCGTGCTCATGATCACCGCTCGCAATCCCGTCTACGCCGCTTTGTGGTTTGCCCTGGCGACGTTGAGTACGTGCGGTTTATTTCTGCTGCAGAGTGCTCCATTCCTCGCTGCGGCGACGATTATCGTCTACGCCGGTGCTGTGATCGTCACGTTTCTGTTTGTCATTATGTTGGCTCAGCAAAGTGGAGCGGCGGGATACGATCAGCGATCCGGCCAGTCCTTGCTGGCAACAGTGTCAGCCTTCGTGCTGCTGGGAGCCCTGGCACTGACGCTGCAGTCAGAAAAGATTGATGTCGTCCGACCAGTTGTCAAAGAAATACCTGTTGCTCAGGCAGCCAATGCTTCGGGATCTTCAGCTGCAATCTCTGCTCCGGTCCTGACTATCGACGACGAACCGACTGAACCGCTGCCAGCGGAAGCCGGCAACATGCTCAGCAAAGCTGATGCCGATCATAAGGTTGGCGATTTGAAGGGACTTGGCCGGTCTCTGTTTGGTGACTATCTGTTTGCGGTGGAACTTGCAGGAACGCTGCTGCTGATCGCCAGCATCGGCGCGATTGCCATCGCACCTCGACGAGAGCAGGGTGCCCTATGACACCGGAAGAACAACGATTTCTATTGGTCGGTGCCGGACTGTTTGTCCTGGGTGCGATCGGATTCCTGACACGCCGCAATCTGATCCTGATGTTTCTGTCGGCGGAACTGATGCTGCACGGTGTCTCATTGACACTGGTGACGTTTGGCCGCATGCATCAGACGAACGAAGGTCAGGCATTCACAATTTTCACACTGACGGTTGCTGCCTGTGAAGCCGGTCTGGCATTGTCTCTGGTCCTGTCGCTTTATCGTAAGTCGCATTCGCTGGATATTCAGCTGTGGTCCGAGCTGAGAGAATCCGATATGGCGGGACCTGATCTCGCTTCATCCGGAGACCGCAGCGGTTTGCCGTCGTCGTATGAAAACATCCCGACATTGACACCTGCCGGGATTGCCCCTCGCAATCCACCACCGATATCGACGTCAAATGCCACGGCATCGACTAAGACGTGAATTGAGACTTGTTTAACCCGTGATCGAAGATCAGGCCGGTGGAATCCTGGTCTTTGACCACGGGTTAAACGAAGAAGATAGTAATTAATTGCTGTTATCTGACGACCTTCGTTTGAGTTCTCTCCTATGTCTGAAGAAATTCAACATCTGATTCTCTGGCTGATTCCCGTTGCTCCGCTGATCGCTGCGATCATCACCGCGATACTGGGTAATAAGCTGCTGCGCGACAAGAGCCATGTACCGTGCTGGTCTGCGCTGGCAGTGTCATTCGTGTGCTCGCTGATTCTGCTGTTCAAAATCCTGCCATCAATTGAGCCTGTAGCCGCAGTAGAAGGGGCCGATGCGGCGGTACAGACCGCATCAGCGCCACAGATCGTGGCTCTCGGATATGAATGGTTTCGTGTCGGATCGCTGCACGTAAATATTGAACTTCGAGCTGATGCGATCACAGCCATCATGCTGTGCATGGTCACTGGCGTCAGCCTGCTGGTTTCGATATTCGGTTCTGGTTATATGAGTCACGATCCCGGCTATCCGCGATTTTTTGCGGAGGTCTCGTTGTTCGTCTGTTCGATGTGCCTGCTTGTCCTGTCAGGCAGCTTCATTCTCCTGTATCTGTCCTGGGAAGCCGTGGGGTTGTGCAGCTATTTGCTAATCGGCTTCTGGTTCCAGAAACCAGTCGCCGCCGCCGCCGCGAAAAAAGCGTTTGTCGTCAACCGTATCGGCGACTTTGGTCTGATCTTGGCGATCTTCCTGATCTGGCAGACGTTTCACTCACTGGACTTTGTCACGGTGCTGGGCGACCCGGCTTTGATCGCAAGCAAAGATCCAGGCAGGATTCAATTGATCTGCTTCTGCCTCTTCCTTGGAGCGATGAGCAAATCGGCGCAATTCCCGCTCCAGGTCTGGCTTCCCGATGCGATGGAAGGCCCCACCCCCGTCAGCGCTCTGATTCACGCGGCGACAATGGTCACGGCGGGCGTGTACCTCGTGGCGCGATGTACGCCGTTGTTTGTGATGGCTCCGTGCGCGCAAATGGCAGTCTCCGGCGTCGGAGCAATCACAGCGGCGATTGCGGCGCTAACGGCTCTGACTCAAATGGACCTCAAGCGAGTCCTCGCCTACTCAACCATCAGCCAGCTGGGCTTCATGTTCATTGCACTGGGCTGTGGTGCTGCCAGTCCTGAACTGGCGACGCCAGCGGTGACTGCCGGAATGTTCCACCTGTTCACGCACGCATTTTTCAAAGCTCTGCTGTTTTTGGCCGCCGGGAGCGTGATGCATGCCATGGGCGACGTAATCGACATGCGCCGCTTCAGCGGCCTGAAGCGGGCGTTACCGATCACACACTGGACATTTCTGGTTGGTGCCGGAGCCCTGGCAGGTGTTCCCCTCATGGCCGGCTTCTGGAGCAAAGACGACATTCTCGCGGTGCTGCAGGAAGCGTCTCATGTCGGTGAACACCAGCTGTTCTTCGGGATCATTCGTGCGATAACGATCGGTGCCGCCTTCCTCACAGCGTTCTATACCTTCCGCGCCTACTTCATGACATTCTGGGGGCCGGAGAGATTTCCCGAGGAAGCTGGACATCATCCGCACGAGGCAACTCCCGTCATGGCGTGGCCTTTGCGAATTCTGGCGATTTGTGCCGCCGGGATTGGACTCATCGTCGGGCCGACGCATTTGTTCGGCGGCTACCTGCAGAAAACGATGGGATTGTCGCCCGTGGAAGCGCATGGCCTGCACTGGCCCGTGATGGTAATGGGCAGCGTCATTGCCATCGCCGGGATTGGCTTTGCCTGGATGTTTTATGTCGCCTCACCTGCTGTTCCTGCGGCTGTCGCGAAAACGATGAAGCCCCTGTACCTGCTGTCCCAGGGGAAATTTTTCCTGGACGAAATCCTCAAAGTCCTGATCGTGTTTCCAATGGTCGGCATCGCACACCTCGCTACGTTTTTCGACACGTACGTCATTGATGGCATTGTGGACACGCTGGGAAAGCTGCCGAAGAGTCTGAGTATTATTCCTCGACAGCTTCACGGCGGAGTCGTTTCATCATATGCCGGTGTGATGTGGGTTGGTGTCGTGGCGGCGATCGTTCTGGTTTTGACAGTGTTCTAAAGGTTCAGAGTTCACATGATCGCTCTTCTGTTTATTACACTTGCGATGCCTGCGGCGACCGCGTTGCTGCTGATGTTGTTTCGCGCCTCATTGAATCAATCCAGTGCGCGCTGGCTGGCGTGCTGCGGCAGTGTGGCGGCGCTGCTTTTTTCGGCGATGCTGCTCGCGCAATATCGCATACAGACGATCGGTCCCCTGGAATCCGGTCTCGCGCCGCTCGTTTCGTCGGTTGATCCGGCATCAGCCATTCAGCCCCGCGTTGAATACCGACAGCCTTGGTTGCAGACTGGCGAACGGATGCAGCTGGAGATGTATTTCGGACTCGATGGCATCAGCGTCACGATGATTGCATTGACCACGTTGCTGACAGCCTGCAGTGTCCTGATTTCATGGGAGGCCATCAAGAATCGGACGTCCGAGTTCTACGCGGCGCTGCTGATTCTGGAAACGGGACTTATTGGCGTCTTCTGTTCATTCGACCTCATCCTGTTCTATGTATTCTTTGAGGTGACGCTGATCCCACTGTTCTTTCTGATCGCGATCTGGGGAGGCTCGGAACGACGCTGGGCGGCCATTAAATTTTTCCTCTATACGCTGGCGGGAAGTCTGGTCACTCTGTTAGGTCTGATCTCCGTCGTGCTGTATGCGTCGAAGGGTGGCCTGGTTCATCCGACATCACTGCCCGCACTGTCCGCATGGCTGAGAACAGAAGGGCACCAGTTGCCTCCGGCATTGCAAATGACTCTGTTCTTTGCGGTTTCGGCCGGATTTCTTATCAAAGTCCCCATCTTTCCGTTTCACACCTGGCTGCCCCTGGCGCACGTGGAAGCTCCCACAGCGGGCAGTGTGCTGCTGGCTGGCGTCCTGTTGAAACTCGGCAGCTACGGGTTTCTTCGAATTTGCCTGCCACTGTTCCCCGAGGCCTGCCTTGAACTCGGCCTGCCCATCATTGGACTGCTGTCCGTCATCGGGATTATCTACGGTTCACTGTGTGCGCTGGCTCAACGCGATATCAAAAAACTGGTGGCGTACAGTTCCGTCGCCCATCTGGGATATTGCATGCTGGGGTTGTTTGCTCTCAACACCGAAGGCTTGACCGGCAGCGTAGTCCAGATGCTCAGTCATGGACTCTCGACCGGAGCGCTGTTCATCATCGTCGGCATGATCTACGAACGCTACCACACACGCATGATGGATGAGTTGGGCGGCCTTGCATCGAGGTTGCCAATGATCGCCTGCTGCATGGTGTTCATTTCCATGTCCAGCATTGGTCTGCCGGGGCTCAACGGATTCATTGGCGAATTCCTGTCGCTTGTCGGTATGTTCAAAGCCAACATGCTCTATGCGGCGCTTGGAGCCACCGGAGTGGTGCTGGGGGCCTGGTATCTGTTGACTGCCGTGCAGCGAGTCTTTTTCGGAACGTTGCGAGAACCACATCACGCAGGTCATGACGCTGAAGAGATTCTGGACATGAATCCTCGTGAGTTCCTGGCGCTCGCTCCCCTGATGATACTTTGCCTGTGGATCGGCGTCCGACCGGCGAGTTTAATTGAAATTATTGAACCGGATATCAGGTCGGTTGCTCGAGTGTTTGAAGGTTCGTCGAAAAGCAAGGCCATCGCGGTCGTCCAGACGACGGCTGATTTAAATCGATAGTCAAGCATCGTCCCTTCTCCCCCTGGAAGGGGGAGAAGGTGGCCGAAGGCCGGATGAGGGGGTTGATCATGTTTGAAGTCCTTGAAACCAATAAAGTGCAATACTTCAAATCCCCCTCACCCTAGCCCTCTCCCCCCGGAGATGATCAAAAAGTTTGAACAGTTTCAGCGGGGGAGAGGGGACAGTCGCAGGAATTCCTGCTCTCCAACACCTAAGTCTATGACATTTTCTTTCTGAGATTTTCCCGTGCCACCATATCAAGCTATCAATCAGGCTGCAGGTCAGATACTTCCGGAAATTATTTTGCTGGCGACAGTCTGCATTATGTTTCTGACCGGCCCGTTTCTGGTCAGCGAAACCGGAAAGGCACCGGCAGGTCTGCGGCATCGCTGGGGAATTCTCTCACTGCTCGCACTGGCGGCGGCGACGTTTGCGTGGATGAAGGCTCCTGTCATGGAAGCTGGGGCGGGACCGTTTCGACCCGATGAATTTGTCTGGTTCGTCCGAGGGGTTTCGCTGCTGTTTGGCATGTTGCTCACTCTGGTGCTGTGGGATCAGATCGACGATGGTCACGCCGCCGAAGCGCACGCCTGTCTCCTGGCCATCCTGGCCGGAGTCAACTTTGTCGCGTTGTCCAACGATCTGGTGGGCATCTTTCTGGGATTGGAACTGGTCAGTATTCCTACCTACATCCTGCTGTATCTCCCGCGCCGCGACTGGATGACGAACGAAGCGACAATTAAGTATTTTCTGTTGAGTATCTTCTCGTCCGCCTTTGTGCTGTATGGTCTGAGCTGGATCTTTGGAATTGTCGGAACCACGAATCTCACCGCGATCACAGAAAAAATCTCCCACACTCCGCTCACGACAAACCTTGGCATGTTTCGCCTGGCAATCGTGCTGATTGTCGCCGGACTCAGCTTTCGACTCGCCGCAGTCCCATTTCATTTTTACGCCCCCGACGTCTTTCAGGGAGTCACGACCTCGTTAGCGGCCATGCTGTCTTTTATTCCGAAGGTTGTCGGATTTACGGCACTGTTGCGACTACTACCTGTCTGTTTTGGTGCCGCGAACTTCACGGACTGGATGCCCGAGGGCGCGACGCAAATCCTGTTGACGGTCCTCGCCATTCTGACGATGTTCATCGGCAATCTGCTCGCCCTGCGGCAGACCAATCTGATGCGACTGCTGGCGTATTCGAGTATCGCCCATGCGGGCTATATGCTGGTTGGGCTGGCGGTTGGGAACTCATCGACCGGTATCAGCGGTGCCGTTTCGCTGCTGTTTTATCTGTCGATGTACGGCATCATGACAATTGGTCTGTTTGCGCTCCTCATCGCAGCCGGTACGTTTGCCCGGCCCCTGCGTTCAGTGTCTGATCTGTCTGGACTGAGCCGGAGCCAACCCGCCCTTGCCATTATGATGGCAGTCTGTATTTTCGGAATGAGCGGCCTTCCGCCGACTGGTGGGTTTCTGGCGAAACTCAACCTGTTTTTGGCGGCATGGAACCAGGAGGGACCTGAAGGCCAAATCCTTGCCATCACGCTCGCGATCAATGCGGCAATTGCAGCAGCCTATTACCTGCGACTGATTTCCGCCATGTATTTCGAACAGTCCACAACGGTGTCCGAAACCTCCCGCCAGCCAGCCGCCCTGATCGCCGGATGCCTTTGTGCCATCGCGACACTCGCACTGTTTGTGTCGCCGCAGATACTGTGGGACGCGGCCCGCTACGCGCTGAGCTGACATTCATACTGAATTTCGTCAACCGGCACGAATTGGCGAACTTCAAAGACAATTTTGCGTCGAGGCGAGATCCTGACGTTGAAGAGTCGTCGTTCGCTCCGCGAACGATACGGCCGGCGTCCAGGATTCGCGTTTCGTTCGCGGAGCGAACGACGACTCTGGCGTGCTTGGCAATCTGTTCTGTGCTGCTCATCCCCAAACGCATCTTCCTGTCGATCATCGCGGGCAACGAATCAACACTGGACACAATCCACCTGTCCCAGTCCGGCCATCAGCTGATGGCCGACTGCGTGTGGAGAATCCTCAGCTCCGGAATTCCAGACGAAGGCGGCCACAATGAGCACTGACGAGAATCAAGACCCCACGCGCCCGAGATTTAGCCTGTGGCGACTCGCCATCGTGTCGCTTGTCCTGATCGCTGCGGCAGGCTCGGTTGCCTGGCACTATGAATTGATTCCTGGATTGCGGCCGGGACCACGGGAAAACGCCATTATGGTGATCGCGCCGTACCGGTATCAGGGAACATGGGTCTTTGACGACAGTTCCGCCGGACTCGTCAGGGAGCCTTTTGTCGCCGGTGTTCCCGAAATGATTGATGTCCTCGTCAAGGACATCCCGAACGCCGACAAGGGCTTTCGCCTGCTGTTTGGAGCAACGCCATTTCCGGGCCATCAGAAAAAGTTGACCTGGCTTCGCGGAGATTCCGGCGGCAATTACTACGCACTTGATGATCCACCAATGGAAGGCTGGATCTGTCCCGCGATGTTCAAGTATTATTCGAAAGCACCAGCAAGCCTGTACGTGAAGGCTGAGCCCTTGACGCGATGACTACTCCTGGTCTTCGCGTTGAATTATGACAATCAATTGAAACTCAACACGTAGACACCGGTCAACAGTGCCCCGATGCAAATGGCTTTGAATCGCCAGTTCTTCTCGTTGTACATCAACACTCCGGCGACAAACGCGATAATGACGGAGGTTCTGCGGAGAGGCGAGATGAGTGAGATCATTGCCTGCTTGTCAGCGATCGCGGTGAAGTACAGAAAGTCGGAAACGAGCAGCAGAACGGCAATTGTGGGCACAGCCCAGCGCCATTGAAAGGGCTCCAGTTTTCGGCGACGAAGACACCAGTGCGTGAACAGCGGCATCATGAAGGCGACCAGGTAAATCGAAAACCACGCCTGCACGGTCGAAGGTCGCAGATTGGCCTGCTGCAGCAGATACTTGTCATACAGAGCGCTTACGGAACCGAGCAGCGTGGCAATCAGCATGAATCCGACCCAGCGGTCCGAATGAAAATGGATTCCCTCTTTGCGACCGGCCAGTGAAAACGCCCAGAATGAAATCAGGATGATGGCGACGCCGAGCCACTGAGTCGGGGCGGGTCGTTCGTGCATGAACAGCGTGGCTATCAGAATCGTCCACAGCGGACTGCTGGCCCGGATCGGGGCGGCGATGGATATTGGCAAATGCTTGAGGGCAAATGAGGCAAAAATCCACGAGCTGCCTGCGATGACGGCTTTGAGTGCCAGCAGTCCGTGCGTTGTCCATGAGATCGACTCAACCTTGAACGTCTCCCAGAGAATCCCGTTGGTGGCCGCTCGCGACAAAAATATCAGCGGCAACCAGATCAGGGCGGATGTCAGCACGTTGAAGAACAGAACTGGCGGCACAGCATTGTTGCGAACAGAAACCTTCTTGGCAATTTCGTAAAATCCAAGGAACACTGCGGAAAGAAGACTCAGCGCGAACCAATGCATGGACGGAGTGTAGTGCCGACGCTAAAAACACACAGCCGCCGCCGCGATTGAGAATGGTGGCCGCTTTGATCGTTCGAAGGACGACTCGGGACTTCAATGGATTCAGAAACTTCAATCACGGATCGGTCCATCCTCGCGGCTCGCGGTGCGCGCAATAAGGTCGATCCGTGGCGACCCTATCATTTCCTGAATGAGCCGGAGTTTTCTCACGACGGAATCGTGGAAGACAACTCAACGATCTTTCTGACGAACCGCGAATGTCCGTTCCACTGTCTGATGTGCGATTTGTGGAAGAACACGACCGAAGAAACCGTTCCGCTAGGCGCGATTCCAGCACAGATCGATTTTGCCCTGTCGCAACTGCCACCGGCGAGGCACGTAAAGCTCTACAACAGTGGAAACTTCTTCGATGCAAAGGCGATTCCGTCAGCAGATCTGCCAGCCATTGCAGATCGAGTTCGGCATTTCCGGACAGTGATCGTTGAAAATCATCCCCGCCTGTGTGATGCCCGCTGCAGGGCTTTTCAGAAGATGCTCGGGACTCAACTGGAGATTGCTCTGGGACTCGAAACATCGCACGCGCCAACGCTGGCAATGCTGAACAAACAGATGACTACGGACGATTTTGCACGAGCGTGTGAGTTGCTCCGTGAAGATGAAATTCGCATTCGCGCGTTTATCCTGTTGAAACCACCGCGGACGATAGAAGAGCAGGGGATTGAACGGGCCATCGAATCCGTGCGATTCGCCTTCGACTGCGGCGTCAGTCGTTGCTCGGTGATTCCGGTTCGTGGAGGCAATGGAATCATGGAAGTTCTCGAAACACGCGGAAATTATTCGCCACCACAATTGTCGTCGCTGGAGTGTGTGATGCGGGAGGTTTTGTCATGGAATCGTGGCCGTGTGTTTGCGGACTTGTGGGACGCCCGGCAATTCGCAGATGATCCGGCGACTGCTGATGAACAAATCGCCAGGCTCGAAGTCATGAATCTGACGCAACAATTGTAGAACAGTACTCCATCGGCTTCACCTATGCCCAGCATCAAAACAGAATTCCTGATCCTCGGTTCCGGCTTTGGTGGCAGCCTGCTGGCGTTGATCCTTGCGCGGGCGGGAAAATCAGTCGCGATGGTGGACCGCAGTCAGCATCCGAGATTTGCGATTGGAGAATCCTCCACGCCACTCGCCGATCGCACGCTGGCTCAAATCGCCGATCGCTACGGACTTCCCGAGTTGCAGCCGCTCTGTCAATGGGGATCGTGGAAGCGTCAGTATCCTCAGTTGCTGTGCGGAAAAAAACGCGGCTTCACGTATTTTGAGCAGACCGGAATCGAGGATCTGAGTCCCGCCAACTTTGAATCGCAACGGCTGCTCGTGTCGGCGAGCATTGATGACGAGCATTCCGACACGCACTGGCTGCGATCAGATGTCGATCAGTTCCTGTTCCAGCTTGCACAGACATCCGGTGTGGCGACATTCGAACATTGTCAGTATGACTTGAGTGAGGACGCAGTTGGCTGGCGACTGGATGGCAAAGCTGATCAGCAAGCGATAAGTCTTCAGGCTCCATTCCTAATCGACGCGACGGGTTCGTCGAATGCGACGCTGAAATACCTGAACGTGCCTAATCAGACACATCTGCTCAAGACAAACTCGCGATCGATTTTCGCTCATTTCTCTGGTGCGAAATCCTGCGAGCGACTGCTGCTGGATCGTTCAATCGACATTTCCGCGTTTCCATACCACTGTGATGACGCCGCCGTGCATCAGGTTCTGCCCGATGGCTGGATGTGGCAACTGCGCTTCGATGACGACTCGCTCAGCGCGGGGTTCATGATTGATGAACGCCCAGGCGTTGTACAGGCTTCACCATCGTTTGCGACGTCAAATGACGAATGGAACTGGCGAATTCGAAGAAGCCCTTTCCTGTCGCAGCAATTTGAATCGGCACAGATCGTACGGCCAGAGTCAGGACTTCAAAGCACAAGACGCATCCAGAGGCTGGCAGGGCAGGGGGCGGGCCACAATTGGGCGGCGCTCACAAACACGGTCGGTTTTGTTGACCCGCTGCACAGCACCGGCATAGCACATACGCTGTTCAGCGTTTCGCGACTGGCGGACATTCTTCTGTTGAAGGCCGGTGCCGTCGCACGTCAACAATCTCTGCAACACTATTCCGAATCACTCATCCATGAGATTCGCTGCGTTGATGAACTTGTCGAAGGCTGCTACGAATCGATCCCTTCGTTTCGACTCTGGTGCCTCTGGGGAATGCTCTACTTCGCCGCCGCGACGAGTATGGAGCAAACGACTGATGCCGGAATCGGCCAGGCCAGTTTTCTACTGGCCGACGATCGCCAATTTCGCACTGTGCTGCGTGAAGCGAGAAAGCAACTTGCCATCGCACGTCATGTGCGGGACTCTGAGCGAGTCGCCGCCGAGACGACTTTTGCCACCTGGCTAAAGTCCGAAATTGAGCCGTGGAATCTCGTCGGCCTGTTCGATGATGCCTGTGACAATTTGTATGCCAGGACAGCCGCCCCCGCCGAAGAAATCCGACCTGAGACAGGTCGGACTACGTAGGCAGATCTGTCCTCAGATCTGCATCCTTCAGCATGAGCAATGGCAATCGGCCCGCCTGGCTTACGGACTCGCCGAAGGGAATTCCATTCCTGCCGATCGACTAAGCGGCCGCGTCGTCTTCCTCATTGTCGTCATCAACTTCCGATTCAGCAATGGCTGGCAAAGTCCTTTGACGACGGAGCGTGGCGTAATTGGGAAGGTCTTCCAGACGATAAAGACCAAACATTGATAGAAATTCGCGGGTGGTGACGTACAGAAATGGCCGCCCCAGTGAATCGTCTTCGCCTCCGATCCGGATCAGACCACGATCCAGCAGTTGACGAATCATTTCAGAAGCCTGCACGCCTCGGATCGCTTCGACATCCGCCCGTGTGACGGGCTGCTGGTAAGCGATGATCGTGAGTGTTTCCATCATCGGAGCCGACAATTTCATCTCCGCCTGACGATTGTGAAGTCGATCCAGCCATGGCGACAGCGCCGCACGGGTCATCAGCACATAACCAGCGCCTGTCTGTTCAATCCGAAATGCTGATCGTGTCCGGTCATAGCTGTCATTCAGCACCTGCACGAGTTGCTGGACTTCTTTGGCGTCAATGAGCCTTGCCACCTGGGCCAGTTTTCTCGCAGGGATGGCATTATTTGTGATTAGCAGGGCGGCCTCCATGCGACAGATGCGTGTGGAGCGAACGAGTCCGCCATCCGGCAGGATTTGCAACGCCGCAAGAGCAGAGGGTTTCGCGCGAAATTCGCGATTCAGTCGGCAGAGTTTTTCACGCAGAGGCGGTGAATACTCGGCGAATGCAACGCTGGAAACTCGCCGATTCAATGGATGTGCAAAGGCAGAATTCTGTTGATTACTTTTCCACATGACTCGGCCGCCCCGTTCTGCTCAGCATCAATTCTGCTTTTGCCACCGAGTGACTTGTTCAAGCACATTGCGAGCACATTCGTCGCGGCTTTGTCCGACTGCTTCGAATCGGATTCGCGTGAGTTCGGTCTGGCCTCGAAAAAATGCTGCAAGACCTACTGGAGCATTTTCTCCGGCGTTGAACCACATCGTCTTTAATGCCCCGCGCGTATTGAGCTGCTCCAGAATTTGTTCTGCATCGGAGACGCCGATTTCAGGACTCGACTGGTCGTCTGATGCTTTCGGCCTTCCGGATTTCTGCAGACTGTCGGCTGGTGCCTGCGGTACGGCATGATCGATGAACGGATCCGACGAAGGAGGGGCGTGATGAGCCGCAGACTTCAGCTGCTCTTTTCGATCTTCCGTGACCGAATGAGTATCGTCGTCATGATCGTGGTCATGATCGTGACACAGGAATTCATCGGCTGAGGGCGGCGAGTCCGATTCTGGATGTTCAGCTGGCTTTTCCTTAAAACCATTGGACGGTTCACTATCAAATCCGTCGAAATCATCAAAGATTGAATCGACGTCTTCATCTTCGGACGCATCCAGTGCGACTGTGGAAACGCCACTGGCAGATCCAGGGGGGCGCAGCAGAGCAACAGCGGGCACTACGATGAGTGGCAATGTCATAAGAATTGTTGACAGCAGACCGCTGCGAGAGGAATCCATTCCCACTCTTCCGATCATCACGAGAAATCTTGCCGCTCAAACGAGCAAATTCTGCCGGAGTCTAGAAGAGTCGGCGATTTGCCACAATTCCAGTTTGACCAGCAAAAACTGCGGGAAAACAGCAGTCTGGCAGATTCTTCGGCTGGGCGTAGCCAGCGAAACCCTGATACACTCCGGCAAATTAAGGTGGTCTGCCGCTTTTTGCAGACTGCACACAAAATTCGTCGTGCGTATGATGGGTCTGCCTCAATTTGACTGATGTGAATTAAGTCGGAAGAGCGATTGATCAGTCGGGAGACTTCTTCTCGCGTCGCAGCAATGATTGAATCGCAATCGACGCAGAGTCCGCTTGCCGGGTGGTTTTGGTGTATCACGGACGTATCCCGGCAAATCGTTTCAGGAGCAGGAAAATGACACACGTGACTGGTTCATCGGAATTTGGTTCTTCTCGACGTCGCTTTGCAGCAAGTCTGGCCGCAATGGGGTTAACCGGATTTGTCGGCGGCTTCGCATGGGGTGACGAGACAGCGAAGCCTGCAACGGAACATCCACTCACGCCAGCGCTTCGTCATGCAAAATCGTGTCTTGAGCGTGTTAGCGAAATGCCAAGCTATGAATGCACGTTCGAGAAAAAAGAAGTCGTGGGCAAACATGTCATTACACAGACCATGAGAATGAAGGTTCGTCACGAACCATTCAGCGTCTACATGTACTTTGAAAAACCCAACGCGGGTCGCGAAGTCATTTTTGTGGCTGGAAAAAATAACAACAATCTGCTGGTCCACGAGGCCGGGTTTGCATCATTGATTGGTACTCTGGAGTTAGCGCCCGATGGCAGCCAGGCCATGTCGGAAAACCGATATCCGATCACAAAGGCGGGCATTGCAAACTTGCTGGAAGCCATTATTCAGCAATGGGATGCGGAAACGAAATACGGGGAAACCGAGGTCAAGTACTTCGAAGACGCGAAAGTCGGAAACATGGCTTGCCGCGTGATCGAGAGTACTCATCCTCAACCTCGTAAACAGTTTAACTTTCACATCACACGGCTGTGGATTGATGAAAAATCCGGGTTGCCCGTCCGTGTTCAGCAATTCGGATTTCCGACAAAGAAAAATTCGAAACCTCCACTGCTTGAAGACTATACATTTTCAAATATCAAAGCGGAGGTGCGCCTTACTGACCGTGACTTCGACACGAAGAATCCCAGCTACAACTACTAATCCATGATCGTCGAATCGTCGCTCACCGAAACGCGCCGCCATGTACGCTCTGCCCGTCGTGCCGGTCGCGTCGTGGGGTTTGTGCCGACGATGGGCGCGCTGCATCCGGGCCATGTGAGTCTGATTGAGGCGGCTCGACGAGATTGTGATTTTGTCGTTGCCTCAATCTTCGTTAATCCGACTCAGTTCGGTCCTCAGGAGGACTTTTCGCGATACCCGCGCATGCTGGAAGCGGATTTGAAAATGTGTCGTGATGCCGGTGCTGATCTGGTGTTGACGCCGGATGTTTCCGCGATGTACCCAGAATCAGCCCAGACGATTGTGCGAGTCACCAAACTGGCTCAAGTGCTGGAGGGGGCGCATCGACCTGGACATTTTGACGGCGTCTCCACCGTCGTTACAAAACTGTTCAATATCGCAGAACCGAATCGGGCTTACTTTGGGCAAAAGGACTATCAGCAGCAGTTGCTGATTCGGCAGATGACGGCGGACCTGGATTTGCCCATAGAAATCGTGACCTGCCCGACGCTTCGCGAAGCAGATGGTCTGGCAATGAGCAGTCGAAATCGCTACTTGTCTACGATTGAACGTGGTCGTGCGACGCACATTTTTCAGGCGCTGCAATTGGCGTCCCAATTCGCCGCAGAATCAAACAGAACGCCACCCGAGATTGCTCAGGAAATGCGGGATTACCTGAATTCTGTCGGTGGAATTGACGTTCAGTATGCGGTTATAGCCGATCGCGCCACACTGGAACCGTTGACAGAAAGAGCATCCTCTGCGGTCGCCTTAATTGCCGCGAAGGTTGGCACAACGCGACTGATCGACAATCAAATCCTGCAGTTTCGCTAATCACTGCATGTCCGCTATCATTCGCGATGGTATGAGATGTTGCCCTGTACGCGACTCAAGCGGGCGCTGGTCCAACGGTACTCGATTTACAAAGTAGACCTCACTCTCCGGGTGAGGCAGGCCGCAAAAAGCCGCCTTTGGCATTCGTCACTCAGAGAGTGACGGCTACTTTAATCGCAAATCGAGTGGCATTGGGCGCTGGTCCGCGATACGGAGATTCTGCCGCTATGCGGAAAGTGTTGCTGCGATTTGTATTTGACGACGCCTGGCAATGGCAAAATGCCGGCAATGAACTGCACATTGGTGCCGCGTGGTTCATGCTGCTGTGGGTTGTGATCGTTGCAATCGCATTCGTCGCCGTGTTTCAAAAAACGAAGAACGCCACCGAATCGGCAATGTCTGCCGGTTTCTGGCTCATCGTTCCCGCTTTGATGGGAGCGGCCTGGTTTCTGCAACTCCCCATTGTCAAATCCGGCATTCCGGTCTTTGGATACGGCCTGATGATGTTTGTTGGATTTTCGTCCGCAACGTGGCTGGCTTCACGCCGCGTGCGTGCCATCGGGCAACCGCCCGAGATCATTTGGGACATGATGATGTGGGCGTTGATTCCTGGACTGATCGGCGCACGACTGACCTATTTGATGCAAAACTGGGATACTGTGTTCGCGGGAAAAAAGGGTGGAGATTTGCTGCTCGCGGCGATTGCCCTTTGGGACGGCGGAATCGTGTTTTACGGCAGTGTCGTTGGCGGTATTGTTGGTGTCGTGATTTTCTGTCGACGTCGCAAAATCAGTCCGCTCGCCATGTTTGACGTGATTGGGCCGTCCATGTTCGTCGGGGAAGGCTTTGGACGCATCGGCTGCTTTCTTTACGGATGCTGCTTTGGTCGGGCTTGCAATCTTCCGTGGGCAGTGCAGTTTCCTCCGGACAGTCTGACATTCGAAATCCTGTCGAAACGTGGAACGATTCCCCCGGACGCAGTCGCGACGATTCCATTGCATCCAACACAGCTTTACAGTTCGTTCGCCGCGTTCGTGCTGGCAGGGATCCTGGCCTGTTACTTTCGCCGCCGACCATTTGACGGGGCGGTACTGGCGCTGGGATGGATTTTGTACCCGATCAATCGATTCATTCTGGAGACACTTCGTGACGACGAACCCAATCGCTGGGGAACGAACTTCACGTTTTCTCAACTCATGAGCATGGGACTGCTGATTTCCGGGATTGGTGCGATGTATTATTTTTCGCGACGCGACAAATTGACAAAAGCGACTACCCAAGCTGACACCAATCAGCGCGCTCAGCAATGAGATGATTTGTGAACCGTCCATCTGACCTGGAACTGATCGACACAACGCTCAAAGGGGATCTGCGCGCGTTTGATGAGCTGGTCCGGAGATACCAGGATCGGCTGATCCACAGTCTTGAGCACACTCTTGGATCGCGCGAAGACGCGCTGGATATTGCTCAGCAGGCCTTTGTTCTTGCCTGGAAGAAGCTGGGCTCCTTTCGACGTGAATCGGGCTTTTATTCGTGGCTGTACCGCATTGCCCGCAATGCCGCCGTCAGCCAGATACGCCGACCGACCTTCAATTCCGGGTCACTTGATCATTTGCACGAATCGGTTGGCTTCGAGCCTGCGGATACCAGCGAACAAACGGCACCGGAACATTCGATGGTGCAGGCGGAACAGATTGAAATGGTTCGCTCGGCACTGCTGGAAATCGCCGAAGAGTTCCGGCAACCGCTTGTCCTCAAGGAAATCGATGGTTTCGCATATGAGGAAATCGCCCAGATCATGAACATCCCGCTGGGCACCGTCCGCAGCCGTATTTTTCGCGGTCGGCAGGAATTGATCGCAAGATTGCAGCGAGTCCGGAAGATGGAAGAGTGACAGATAGATTCCCTCAGAAATGCGGATCTCCTGGCAAGTAACCCAGGAATCCTTCGAATTCCTGGCGAAAATACTCGGTAATCGACTACAGTACAGACGTCACCCCTGAATGAGTTCGTAAATGCTTGAAGCTTTGGCATCAGAGCGTCAAATTGCCCGATACGATAGATTTTGCCTGACGAATCACAGTCAGCGGGTCAGGCAGAGAACTCAGGAGAATGGACGATGATTAAGGCGATGTCAGATTTAATTCCAACAAATTACGCGGACGGCACACGTTCATCGAGAAATGATACCCCTGCTTCTCAGGAAAAGAATCGAATGCCGAATTCAACGAAGAGGGTTACGCTGACAAAGCGGCAGCGAGAGATTTATGAATTCCTGCGCGACAAAATCATCAATCGCGGATACGGGCCCACCGTCAGGGAAATTGGGCTGCATTTCAATATTCGATCTCCCAACGGCGTCATGTGCCATTTGAAAGCCCTGGAACGCAAGGGACTTATCAGCCGCGAGCAAAACATGTCGCGAGCGATTCAATTGTCGGACGCTCCGCAAAATCGACTGTCGGTCTCTCTGATCGGAATCGCTGTTTCCGGTGGCCCCATTCAGACGGCAACGTCTTCTGACGAAGTTGTCAATTTTGGCAGCGTATTTGAGGGTCCCGAGATTGTTTGTTTACGTGTCGAAGGAAATGCATTCCTGCCTCTGAATATCGCTGCCGACGATTACATCGTCATCAACCGGGAATCACCGGTCCAGGCGGGATGTGTGGTTGCCGCGTTGGATGATCGTCATTCCGTCACAATCTGCATCGTGCAGGAGGGCACCAATCAACTGGTGTCCGCCGTTCCTGGCACATTTGCAGCAACACGCCAGGTGCTGGGCGTGGTGACGGGCGTGGTCAGGAAGTTTCGCGTGCCGGTCGCGTCCGCTGACCAAACACTCTGACTCACGGCCGTCAGCAGTCGTTTCAGTCTCTTTGAGCAGTACGTTCGACAAACGCGGCGTAATGGCAAAGATAATTGCGCCGCGCAGGTTCACTTCGAAAAGCGGGGTTTCGTCCAAGGGGTGGCCGGGGCTGGACTGAGCGAAGCGAAGGAAGCCCCGGGGTTTCGAACTGTGGCTCTCCAACCCCGGCCACCCGAAAGCCGCTGTTCTCATTCTGAACTTGGCTTCGTTATCTGCTGTTTCGAATTCTGACGAATCCGGCGACGAAAATTATTTCGGCCCTGTTCCTTCCCGACCGAAAGTCAATGATTTTCCCGTCCAGTTCGCGTGCTCACTGAGTGCTGCCGAAGCGGCAATATCGGAACGTGATGCGTCCATCGTTAGATCGGCACGCCACGCGGCCAACGCGGGCAAGAGATCGACCGGCAGCGTGCGGCTCAGATTCAGAATCGCAGACTGTTCGTGATCGGCAGGCCACGGACCGGTACATTCAATCCGCGACACCGGTGGCTCAAACAGTGATGCGAGCAAAACAATTTCCTGTGTTCGCCCGTCCGACCGCAACACCAATTCTTTCAACTCCGGACATTCCGTACGCAGCACCTGAATCGCCCGCCTCAGATCCCACACTCGCATTGTGTCGGCGGTGGCTCCGATAAGCTGAAAACGACGCTCGATCTGTATCCGTTTTGAGTCACTGCCGACCCAGGCGTTCTCTCCCATGCCGCGAAGTGAGACGATGGCCAGAGCTTCGCAGCTGCTTGAGTAATCATTCCCCTGTTTGTAGGCAGTTTCCTCACCCGCGACCAGCACTTCAAGCGTTCGCAGTTCATTCAGATTCGCACCCGCATCACAAAGCAGGCGCATCGTCAGAATAACACCAGGCTGACTGGCAAACGTCAGCGTTGCAACCCGGCACGGCTTCCTGTTGAATTTCGTGGATTCCTGCGAAGAATCCGTTTCGATGTCGTCCGCTCCCTGAGACAACTCCGCCGCGTCCGTTGGCCACGCTCGGAAGCAGCGGTCTCGTAGTTTCTGGAGTGATCCGTCAAACCATGCCTGCTGATCCTCGATGATTTCGTCGGTCGATGGAATGGGTGCCGCTGGCACAAAGATCTCATCGATTCGCGTGTTCAGCTCATCCGATGGCAGCTGTGGAAATACCTTCAAGTCTTCCGGTTCAAGAAATGGCACCGCCGTCGTTGTGATCATCGCCTGATCGTTTTTCAGGAATCGATTGAACCAGCGAAAGGCGTGAATGTGCAGTTCCTGAGTATCCTTATGCGGCCCTTCGGTAATTTGCAGACCGAGGTTCTTATCCGCGTCGTACAACCGATAAATGTGTCTGACCTGTCGATAAATGTCGATCACACCTTCCAGAGGAAAGATCGTGTCCTTGTCCGTGTTGGAAATCAACAGGGGACGCGGTGCCAAAAGTGCGGCGACTTTCGCGTAGTCCCAGCGAAACGTGTTGACCATAAACATGCAGTCGCAATGCCCCTCGACGCAGCCATTGACGACATGATCCCGCAGCGAAGTAATCCCGGCGACCGGCACGGCGCACTGAATCCGGTCATCCAATGCCGCAATCCACCAGCTGTAGGCACCACCGCCCGAACGACCTGTGACGCCAAATCGTTTCGCATCAACTTCCGGCCGCGTCTCAAGATAATCCAGCGCCCGAATACAGTTCCATGCTTCGACTCCGGCTGGCGTGTAACCTCGTGAATTCCACCACCATCGATTGAACTTGTAAGTCCCGTGATGAATGGCCTCGATCTCGCCCAGTTGCAGTGAATCAATCGTCAGGCACGCATAGCCGTTGCGAGCGAACCATTCACCATGATGCTGGTAATGCACCTTGTTCCCAAAACTCACGCCGTCCTTCTTCACGCCGCCATGACCACACAAATACAGAATCGTCGGTAGCGGCTCGGTGATCGTTTTCGGCAGATAAAGATCCCCCGTCACATACAAACCGGGCATCGACTGAAAATGCACACGCTCGACAACGAAATCATCGGACACCGTCGTCCCCGTCGCTACCGCCTGCAGCGGCGTGCGTTCCGGTCGAGGCTCCAAACCCAGCATGTCGAACAATTCATTCCGCAACCTCGGTCGATCCGTTTCCCATTCGGCGAGACTGCCGTAACGCATCAGATCGCTGTCCGCCTCGATCTCCTCGACCTCAGATTCAAACCACGCCGCCAGCGCAGGATTTTCCCGGAGCGAGCGATCTTCAGCCGTTGCTGGTTTGACGAAGCAAACAAGAATCAGCCCCGCGAGGAATAGACACATTCGTTGAGACATCAACTGGTTCCTTCATGAAATTCGAGCGAACAAGTGACGTGGCGATCCTGAATAAAACACAACGACTCGCGTCACTCAGAGAGTGACGGCTACTATAAGAAATTCGACCGTACGATTGCCAGCGTCCGTGCCTTCAACCATCGACGATACGACTAATGTCCCTTCTCCCCCGAGATCGGGGGAGAAGGTGGCCGCAGGCCGGATGAGGGGGGCGTTCGTGAGATCATGCTATTGAAAGTAAGATCAGGCTTTGCCTGACAGCATCGAGGTTTGTCCACTTCTGGCACATGGGGCGCGCCTCAGACAGAGCCTGACCTACGGTTCTGCCAGAACGAGATTCCGGTGGATGAACCCACGTCCGGGGCGCGCCTCAGACAGAGCCTGACCTACGGTTCTGCCCGGGTCATCCGCGAGTTACGTCGTCGTTTACCTGTTCAGTTTTCTGGCTTGGATGGAGTGAGGATGTGCGTCCCAGTTCGACTTGCTTCAATAAGCTCGGCGACCGCGTGCTCCATCCGAACAAACGACCGCAGATTTGCCGTCCGCAGTACCGAAAGGTTCAACGCTTGCGCAAGAGTCAATTGATCTCGAGTCGGTTTATACCCGCCCGACACAACCTTTCGCAGCCAACCCTTTGCATCGCGCGGAGCCAGTTCCGGATTCGGAGGAATCTGTGTCGGCAGGTGGATTGTCCGACCATCAGGAATTGACTCGTAACCGCTTATTCCACCAATGAACCAGGACTCAAACTCCTGGCATGCGAAGTCACAGGCCACAGAGAACACCTGCCCACCACCGACTTCACCAGCATTCTCTGCCAGTTCGAGAGCGCAGTCTTTCGCACAAAACTTCTTACCGTTGATTGATTCCGCATCACCATCCAACAACAAAAGTACTCCGCTGACATCTTTTCGCTTCATGCACGCCAAGAGCTTCTTTCGCCATTCTGAGTACCCGTCCCGAGTCAGTTTGGAGACATGTCCGACACGGAACGGATGCGGGTCGATAGTCACTGCATCCCAGCCGTTGAGATCAGTGATAATTCTACTGACAATCGCCGGAGCGGCTTCAGCTTCGCCTTCACCTTCGACGAAAAGAACAATTCGCTTCATCCCTGCGACACCCCGGCTGCCGATGCGTCAAGTCGGGCAGGATCGACGGTCAGCAATTCTCCGGGAGTCATCAGTTGCTCGCGAAGCGCCTCTTTTTGCTCTGCGGAGACGGGGCCAATTTTTGTGCAGAATTCTTCCCGTTCTACAACGCGAATTTGATCCGGGGAAAAATGGTCGAGCAAACCAGGACTGTGTGTTGTGAGAATGACCTGTCCGCGACCATCATCCGGAGCTGCGAGAAACTCTTCTGCAAGAAGCGACAAAGCACCGGGGTGAATCCCATCCTCCGGGTGTTCGAACATTAATAGTTGTTTCGGTGGCCTCTGGTAAAGCGCCAGCAGGTGCGCGAAGAACCGACGGAAACCCTCCGACTCCTGAGCCAGATTCAATCCGAGAGTGCGTCCATTAAACTGATGGCCGACCACCGCGTGCGCTGGGTTGCGCAAGTCATTAAGTTCCACAGATGACACATCTTCGTTCACACGCCGCAATGCAGATATGATGCTCTTGCGGCTACTCAAATCCTGCAGGTTGGTAACTATGTCTTTCATCGTCGATAGATAGTTGCTGGCAGTGTCATTAAGACCCGAATGTGCATGCGAGTTAACTTGCCCCAGATTCAACACGTCGTTGTGAAATGTGTAACACGCAATTCCTTCTGATAGTGCGGCGAATGCGATCACAACTTCGCCCAAAGACGGAATTCGCCCCAATGCGACCGGACCAGCCTTCGGTACTTCAACAACGGCAGGCTCAACGGTCCAGGTTACGGTGTTTCGTCTTTCGCCTGATTCCTGCAAAAAGAGAACCTTGTCGCCCAGCGATAAACGCTCCTTCTCCAATGGAGTACCGGGCCCCGTTGAACTCAACGACAGGCTGTAACAGTACTCGCCATCGACTCCAGCAACATCGAACTTAACGTCGAAACAAGTAGCCGCATCTGTCGGAGGAGCAGATTTTGTCGATGGCCATGTCTTTTGCAGCTGTCCGGTGTGACCATTGAGTATGTCACGCAGGAATCGAACAGCGAAGACGAAATTCGACTTGCCTGTCCCGCTACGTCCCACAAGAACGGTAACGGGGGTGAGTTTGACGCAAACGTCGCGGATGCTCTTGAAGTTTCGAATTCTGATTTCACGAATCATCTGATGGAACCTCTGAAGTCTGCCTTGGCCAACGCTGTTGTACTATACCACGAAACGGTCATGATAGACCGCAAATATCGGGAATAGGGTGCAGAGAATGACCGGTCACCTGTTTCACTGCGGCGAGAACAACACGTCGGAAAACAAAGGGAAGGAAAACTCGGGTCTGACCGATTTGAATCTACAGTCCGTCAACCCAATGGGGGGTGTTTTTGCGCGGAGTCCGAGAGCTTGTTGTGGAGCGGAGGAACAACTTCAGCAAGTGCGTCAGGCAGAGCCTGACCTACGGTTCTGAATTATTCTTCGAGAGTTTTGAGATCCAGCGACTCCCCACTTTCCACACTGACATACATGCGAGCCGCATCGTCGGGCTTTGACAGATCAAGATCGGTCTCCGATCGAGATGTCAGATTCGCCGCTGTCAAGAAATGCGCAGCGTGCAGTCCGAGAACATCAACCTGAGTGCCACGAACAACGATCGCGGTGCCTTCATCGAGTCCAATGCCCAGCATCTTTGGATGACGACGAATGACGGGAATCAGATCTGGCTGCCGACCGCGCTGCGAGAAGTGCTGATCGATCGCGGTCCCAGGCAGGAACGCAAAACCCCGTTCGTAGCCCTCGGCCAACATCACCGTGTTGCCAAGCGGATGGCCGCGGACAAGCAGTTCGCCTTGGATCGTCGCACCCGCCGAACTGCCTCCGATGACACCACCACGGCGGAGGACATCACGGAAGAGTTCGATGGCGTCGGTGCCTTCGTAGGCGTCCACAAAATTCCACTGCCGACCGCCGCCAAACCAGACGCCCGTGGCCACTTTCATTGCCGTCTGAAATTCTTCGTCGGCAATTTCACTGGACTCACGTTGCCGCAGAATCGTAACGTCTGCGATTTTGGCGTTACGCAGGAAACCTGGCACTCGTTCTCTCGCGGCGACTTCGCGCGGCACAGCCGTCGGCAGCACGACAATTCGAGCGTCTTTACCACCAGCCAGTTCGACGAATCGGGCAACGATGTCGTCCGGCATCGAACCGCCACCCACGATCACGAGGGCTCCTGAAAAGACGTTTGTTTCACCGAATTGCGGTTCGCCTGGATCGAATCCCTGTTTACGAAGCCGAGCCGCTCGACGCAACTGAGTCAGATCGGCAATGTCACCGTCCGACAACACCCGTGTCTCCGCGTCAAGGAACTGGCTGGCTGCGAGCAGAATGTTCGCGTGGCCTTTTCCGACGACTTTCATGTTGCGACCGGAAACAATTAAGCACCCGAACACAAATAAAGTGGTATAACAATTCTGTGCGGAATAGTTTATACTGGTGGTTGAGTGGTTTGACTATTGTATAAGCAAGGATGCTGGTGATGGCTCGGCCTGAGAGTCG